>OHNH01001086.1_pt1 | contig 11636 bp, 10 predicted proteins | sample 1569561 | NCBI WGS metagenome assembly OHNH01 (sample SAMEA3879510, study PRJEB24766) | human gut metagenome | biome: human-associated habitat; feature: feces | place: USA | collected 1985/1987
CACCGTCAGGGTGATGATGTCGCCCTCGGCGGGATAGTTGGCCATGGAGTAGGCGCGGATCGTGGGCTCGGGGTTGCGAGCCTTCAGCGAGAAGATGTTGAAGTTCTTCCATGCGCCCATGTAGTCCTCGCCGATGTCGTTCTTGTCGAAATCCTTGTCGTAGTCGATGCAGTCGTAGGCAGGGATCTTGATCTGGGCGTAGGAACCAGGGAGGAAGTCCATGTGCTCGCCCGGGGGCAGGGCCACCTTGAACTCCTTGATGAAGGAGGAGACGTTCTTGTTGGAAAGCACGGTGCACTCCCACTCCTTGACGCCCATCACAGACTCGGGCACCTTGACACTCATGTCGCCCTTGACCTTGCACTGGCAACCCAGGCGCCAGTTCTCCTTGATCTGCTTGCGCGTGAAGTGGGGACGCTCGGAGTCGAGGATCTCGCCACCACCGCTGAGCACCTGCAGCTTGCACTGTCCGCAGCTGGCCTTTCCGCCACAAGCGGAGGGCAGGTAGATGCCGTTCTCGTTGAGCGTGGCCATGATGCTCGATCCCTGATCGACGTTCAGCTGCTTGTCGCCATTGATCGTGATGGTCACTTTTCCGCTCGGGCTAAGAAACTTCTTGGCCAAGAGCAGGATGACAACCAACAGGAGTATTACCGCAAGGAACACTCCTACACTGCTGATAATGAAATTGATATCCATACGGTAATATTAAATTTTAAGTCCTGAGAAGCACATCATGGCCAATGCCATGAGGCCGACGGTGATAAATGTGATGCCGAGACCCTGCAGGGGCTTGGGCACGTCGCAGTACTCCATCTTCTCGCGGATGGCACCCATCGAGGCGATGGCGAGCATCCAGCCCAGTCCTGAGCCGAAGGCGAAGGAAATGGCGTCCCAGACGTTGCCGATGTACTGTGAGGAGGCGGGGTCGAGACCGATGCGCTGCTGCATGAAGAGCGAACCACCCATGATGGCGCAGTTCACGGCGATCAGCGGCAGGAAGATACCCAGCGCGCCATAGAGCGACGGGGAATACTTCTCGACGGCCATCTCCACGATCTGGACGATACCTGCGATGACGGCGATGAAGAGAATGAAACTCAGGAAGCCCAGGCCCAGCGGGTCGAGCACCTTCGTCTGAAGGAGATAGTTGACGGGCAGCGTGACCACCAGCACGAAGGTGACGGCGGCACCGAGTCCCACCGAGGTCTTCACGTTCTTGGAAACGGCAAGGAACGAGCACATGCCGAGGAAGAAGGCGAATACCATGTTGTCCACGAAGATGGACCGGAAAAATAGACTGATTATATGTTCCATAACTTATATCTCCTCCTTAATTGTTCTCCTTGTAGAAATAGGCACGGTGTACCCAAATGACACATCCCACGAGGATGAGGGCCGTAGCCGACATGGTCATCATACCATTGTTCATGTAGCCAGCCTGATAGACGCTCTCGGGGATGAGCTGGAAGCCCAGCAGCGATCCGCGGCCGAAGAACTCGCGCACGCCACCGACGATGACGAGGATGAGCGCGTAGCCCAGTCCGTTGCCGACGCCGTCGAGAAACGAGGGCCAAGGCTTGTTGGTCATGGCAAAGGCCTCCAGACGCCCCATGAGGATACAGTTGGTGATGATCAGACCGACATAGACGGAGAGCTGCACGCTCACGTCGTAGGCGAAGGCCTTGAGCACCTGGTTGACCACAGTCACCAGCGCGGCAACGACCACCAGCTGCACGATGATACGGATGCGGTTGGGGATGGTGTTGCGGATGATGGAGATGATCGTATTGGAAAATGCCGTGATGATTGTTACGGCAAGGCCCATGACGATAGCCGGCTTCAGCTGCGAAGTGACGGCCAAGGCGGAGCAAATACCCAGCACCTGAACCAAGACAGGGTTGTCAAGGTTGAAGGGATTGGTCAGAGCCTCTTTGTTTTGTTTACTGAATAAAGCCATCTTTTCTTACTTAGCATTAAAGAATTTAACATAGGGCTGCAGGCCGCCTTTCTCGGCTTTGAGCATATCGGCCACACCGTTGGAGGTGATGGTGGCACCCGTCACGCAGTCCACCTGCGTCTTGGGGTCGGTGACCTTCTTCTCCACGGAGAGAGCGACGTGGTCGCGGTCGCCGTTGGCGAAGAGCTCCTTGCCCTTGAACAGGTCCTGCCACTTCTTGCTGTCCTTGATCTCAGCACCCAAGCCGGCAGTCTCGCCCTCATGGTTGAAGTAGGCGCCAAAGACGGTCGTCTTGTCGCCATTGACGGCGATGAAACCGCTGATGGGGCCCCAGAGGCCGTTGCCATAGACGGGGATGACATACTTCGTCTCGCCATCCACCTTGCAGCGGAAGACGACGAGCTTGCCGTCCTTGGCCTCGGCGGAGTTGAGGTGCTGGAAACCAGCCTCCGTGCCGCCCTGCTTGCCAGCCTCGACCACGTTGCCGTTGGCGTCGATCATGTCGTCGGCCTCGACGAGGTTCTGCCAGAGCTTGGCAGCCTCCTCATTGGTCATGTCGCGGTCCTGGTTGAGCGCATAGAGGATCTGCTTCTGTGTGTCGAGCATCACGTTGGCATCCTGCTGCGGCTTCAAAGCCTGATAGACGGATGCGAGCATCAATGCCACGACCACAACGAGGACGACCGAATAGATGATGGTGTATGAATTGGTGTTTGTTTTCATCTTTCTTTCCTCCTTACTTATTGGTTAGCATTCTTTTGCGCTCCACGCTTGCTGCGGCGGCTGATGTTGCGGTCCACCACGCAGTAGTCGATCAGCGGAGCAAACATGTTGCCGAAGAGGATGGCGAGCATCATGCCCTCGGGGTAGCCGGGGTTCATCACGCGCACCACAACGGCCATGATGCCGATGAGCGCACCATAGACCCACTTACCACTCTCGGTACGGGCCGAGGTGACAGGGTCGGTGGCCATGAAGACGGCACCGAAGCAGAAACCGCCGAGCACGATGTGCTCATACCAGGGGATGCTGCTCATGCCCAGCTGCTCGAAGACCACGGCCATCAGACCGCCGCCGAGGAACACGCTCAGCATGGTCTTCCAGGAGGCAATGCCCGTCCACAGCAGGATCACGGCGCCAATGGCGATGGCGATGACGGAGGTCTCGCCCATGGATCCCGGGATGAGACCGATGATCATGTCGTTGAAGCTGGCGGACACGTCGGCGTGCTGAGCGATCTCACCCAGCGGAGTGGCCATCGTGTAGCCGTCGGGGGCCTTGAAACCCATACCCAAGATCGGCTCCGTGGCCACCCAGATGGTGTCGCCAGTCATGCTGCTGGGGTAGGAGAAGAAAAGGAACGCACGCGCGAGGAGCGCGGGGTTGAAGACGTTCATACCCGTACCACCGAAGATCTCCTTGCCGATGACGACGGCGAAGGCAACGGCCAGGGCCAGGATCCACAACGGCGTGGAGACGGGGATGATCAGCGGAATCAGGATACCGGAGACGAGGTAGCCCTCCTGGATCTCCTCGCCCTTGTACTGGGCCCAGGCAAACTCGATGCCGAGACCGACAATATAGCTGACGAGAATCTTGGGCAGCATGGCAGCGAAGCCATAGAGGAACATACCCATGAACGAAGCCTCGGCCAGCTTGCCTGCGGCCACGGCGTTCTGGTATCCGATGTTGTACATTCCGAAGAGCATGGCGGGCAACAATGCGATGACCACAAAGCTCATGATGCGCTTCGAGTCGATAGCGTCGTGGATGGAGACACCGCTCTTGGATGTCGTGTGCGGCACATAAAGGAATGTGTCGAAACCATCATAGACACTACGGAAAGCGTGGAGCTTGCCGCCCTCCTCGAAGTTCGGACGTATCTTGTCGAGATAATTTCTAAGACTCATATCTGTAACTTTCTTGTTTAAGCATTTTCTTTACGGAGGATATCAAGACCCTGACGCACAATCTGTTGCAGAGGCAGCTTCGAGCTATCCACAAACTCGGCCAGCGCGAAGTCCTCCGGGCTCACCTCGTAGATGCCCAACTGCTCCTGCTTGTCGATGTTGCCCGTGATGATAGCCTTGACAAGGTACTCACCATAGATGTCCATCGGCAGCACGCGGTCGTACTCACCACTCATGATCATGCGGCGCTCGCCACCCTTGATGCGCGCGTCGAGCGTGTACTCCTTCTTGCCCTGCAACCATGAGAAGTAGCTGCGAGAGGTGGAGAACGTGTTGGCACGCGGCATGATCCAACCGGCCAGCTCATCGACGTCGTCGCCCTCGGGGATGGCACAGACCTCGGAGGTGTGTGCGCCCAATACGCTCTCGTCGTTGGCGATGCGGCCCGTGAGCGGGTTGCCGTTGAGCAGACGCACATGGCGGTCGCTCTTCACGTTGCCGTCAATGATCTCCTTCAGCGGCGTGCCGACCAAAGCCTCGACATAGGCGGGAGACTTGATCTCGCTGCCTGCCACGGCTACCATGCGGCGCAAATCGACTTTGCCCGTGTTGAACAGGCGACCGAAGAAGAGCACGGCCGTGGGATCGACCGTCCAGACCGTCTCGCCCTTGTTGACCGGGTCGAGGTGGTTCACCTGCACACCGACGTTGCCGGCAGGACAGGGACCGTCGAAGACCGTCACCTCAGCGTTCTTCGCACCAAGCAGCGCCTGGGAGGTCTGCTGAGCGCCCACGCTAAGATGCACGCGCGCGATGCGCGACAAAGCCGTGATACCAGCCTGGAAGTCCTTCTCCTGGCCCTTCAGCTCCAGCTCGAAGTCGCCCTGCAGCGGCTTGTCGCGGAGGGCGGAGACAAAGATAGCCTTCGGCATCGTGTCGGGAGTGGTGGAGACGGCATAGGGAAGCTGGTCGATGTAGCCGAAGATACCAGCCTCAAGCAAGGCCTTGACAACGGCAGCTCCATCGAGCTTCGAGGGATCCTTCACACCAAAATCGGCATACTCCTGCTGGGCGTCGGCCTTCACCGTGACGCGGAGCACCTTGCGGCGATCACCACGCACAACAGCCGTCACAGTTCCGCTGACTGGGGACGCAAAGCCCACCTCAGGGAAACGCTTGTTGACAAACAACGCGTCGCCCGCACGGACATGGTCGCCCTCCTTGACGGCCACCTTCGGCGTCACACCAACGAAATCGTCGGGCACGAGCGAGTACTCTGCCGACGGCTTCAAGCGGGTAACGGTCTCTGCGGCACGTCCTTTCAGACGGATGTCCAAGCCCTTACGTAGCTTAATTGTTTCTGACATAGTTGAATCTAGATTGTTATGTAATTTCCTTTGTTCAAACCTCGTTTTGTAATTTTCGTGCAAAATTAACTATTTTCAGCCGATTACGGAAAGTTTTTGCGGAAAACTTTCAAGCGATTTGGGTTTTGTGTGGCAGATGGAGGAAAAAGGACGGGATAAAGGCACAATATTTTGCACGGAATGCCGTTCTGATAGGTATGAAAATGACGAGTTTGCGGCTCTTGCTCTTAGCCGCCCCCTTGGCCGTCCTATCCCTGGCGGCCTGTAGCGACGACGATTCCTTCTCGGCGTCGCCCGACCACCGGCTGGCCTTCTCTGCCGACACGGTAAGTCTCGACACGACCTTCTCCCGCGTGCCCACCACGACCCGCACCTTCTGGGTCTATAACCGATCGGGCGACGGCCTGCGATGCACCAGCGTCCGCCTGCGCAAGGGCAACCAGACGGGCTTCCGCGTCAATGTCGATGGAATGTACCTCGGACAGGCCAGCGGCTATCAAGTCGGCGGCGTGGAACTGCGCAAGGACGACTCGCTGCGCGTCTTCGTAGAACTGACCTCTGCCGACACCCATTCCGAGGTGCCGGAACTACTGGAGGACGACCTGGTCTTCACCCTGGAGAGTGGGGTGGAACAGAAGGTCAATCTACGGGCTTGGTCCTGGGACGCCACCTTACTGGAAGATTTAAAGATAAGTAGTGACACGCTGATACAGAGCACAAGACCCATCGTGGTTAAAGGAAACATAGAGGTGGATAGCGCCGCCACGCTCACCATCGGAGCGGGCACGACACTCTACTTCTCCAACCATGCTGGCATAGACGTCTATGGCACGCTGCGCGCCGAGGGAACGCCCGAGGCCAACGTCACGCTGCGCGGCGACCGTATCGACCGCATGTTCGACTACCTGCCCTACGACCGCGTCTCGGGACAGTGGCAGGGCATACGGCTCCACGCCTCTTCTTTCGACAACGAGATCCAATATACCGACCTCCACTCGGCCTACAACGGCATCGTCTGCGACTCCTCCGCGGCCGACCGCACCAAACTCCGCCTCTATAACAGTACGGTGCACAACTGCCAGGGCTATGGCCTCTATGCCGTGGGGTGCCAGCTCGACCTCTACAACACGCAGGTCACCAATGCTTCCATCGACTGCGTCTCCATCACGGGAGGCAGCGTGGTGATGCGCCATTGCACCCTGGCGCAGTTCTTCCCCTTCGACCTTGGAAAGCCCGTGGGCGTGGCGCTCCGCTTCGGCGACCGCTACGAGGGCGACGTGACGATACCGCTGACGCGATTTGACATCTTCAATACCATCGTCACGGGCTACTCCGACGACGAGATCATGGGCAATTTCTCCGACGTGGAGACGGCGACCTACTTGTTCGACCACTGTCTGCTGCGCACCGGAGAACCCGAGACGATCGACGAGGCCCACTACAAGGGGGTGATCTGGGAGAACGTCAAGGACACAACGGCCTTCGGACGAAAGAACTTCGTCAAGATCGACTATGACAAGCAGTACTTCGACTTCCACCTCGACAGCGTCTCCCACGCCATCGACTCGGCGGCAGTATCGCCAGAGGGATGGAGACGCACCGACCGCGACGGACTGCCCCGAGACGAGCGGCCCGACATCGGATGCTTCGAATATCGGAAGCCTGCAGAGCAATAGGAGCAGTCTTCCGTGCTGCTGGTGCGGGAGACTGCCAGCGCTGCTTGACGCAGGAAGTTCGGCCGTTTTCAGGCTTTAAACTGAAAATTCCGTCCTTTTTCTTTGTCAATTGGAAAAATCGTAGTATCTTTGCACCCGCTTTGAAGCTGAAAGCATTCGGGGTGTAGCGCAGCCCGGTAGCGCTCCTGGTTTGGGACCAGGTGGTCGCAGGTTCGAATCCTGTCGCCCCGACCGAAGAGAGAGTCAGATTAACCCGTTTAATCTGGCTTTTTTCTTATTCAGAACCCAAGGCGCTCCCTGCTACAGTCTTTTGTATATATAAGCCTATACTATTCAATGAAGAAAAAGCCAGTTGTTTTTTCAACAAGGCAAACAACAACCAAGGCGATTGTTTAAAAGACAAGGCAATTATTTTAAAGACAAGGCGAATATTTCACAAGATATATACTTTTACTTTAAAAACAAGATGAATATGAAAAGATGGTTGCTTGCGATGGCCCTCGTGGTCTCGGTATTGTCGGTGTGGGGGCAAGGCTGCTGCGCCGACACGGTCACGTTTGCAGGAAGAATAGAGAATGCTGAGTATCAGGTGTGGATCGAGATGGACTTCTACCACAACGACGTCGTCACGCCCGGACAAGAGATCTTCGGCCAGGTGCCGGGCTACTTCGGGGCGAAGCGCGACACGCGCAAGTGGATCTTCGTCGATGCGGAGGTCAAGGGCAAGCAGGCTCGCCTCGTCATCACCAACGACTATGGCAGCGAGGACCTGGAGGCCCGACTGACGCTGGAGCGCGACGGCACCTATACGCTCGAGCGCCTGAAAGGGAGCACGATGAAGATCGTCGTGGGAGGCAAATGGGTGAACATCCCCAAGAAACTGACATTCAAGCGCCCTGTCGCCACCGATCCCACAGCATAGGCAAAGGAGCGAATGGCGGAGTAGGAACAGCCGTAGGCAAAGGAGTAGGTTGACAGAGTAGGAGCAGTCGTAGGCGAAGGAGTGGGCGTTATTCTTTTCCCAGTTCTATGACCGTCATCTCGGGCCATGCGCCCAGCCTGAAGGGGAACGACCCGCCCAGTCCGAGCGACACGTAGAGCCACTGCGCTCCCTTGTGGTAAAGGCCTCCCCACTCCTTGAAGGCAAAGCGGGCCAGGCTCAGCGGACCGATTCGTACCTGCGCGCCATGGGTGTGGCCAGCGAGGGTCAGCGCAATGTCTTTCCTTCCTACCACCTCGGCGCGCCAATGGTTGGGGTCGTGGGAGAGGAGGATCGTAAACGTGTCCGGCTCCAGTCCCCGAACCGCCTTTTCGAGGTCTCCCCGGACGGGGAATGGGGGTCTGCCGATATTCTCCACGCCCGCTATGGCGATACGATCGTTGCCGCGCTGGAGGATTCGGTGCTCGTCAAGGAGCAGCGTCCATCCGACGTTGCGGACGACTTGTCCCAGCTGGTGGAAGTTGCGGTCGTGGTATCCCGTCCGTCGCTTCGGCCCATACTTGCAATAGTCGTGATTGCCCAGGATGGCGAAGACGCCGTCGGGAGCCTGGAGCATGGCCAGGTCGTGGCGATAGGGAACGGCCTCGCGCGCCACCTTGTTGACCAAGTCGCCCGTGAAGACCACCAGGTCGGCCTCCTGCTGGTTGGCCGTCTCGATGACGCGGCGCACAAAGGGGTTGTGGCGACCGAACGTACCGAGATGGAAGTCGGAGAGGTGGAGAAGGCGATAGCCGTCGAAGGCGGCGGGAAGAGTAGGGAAGCAGATCCGCACCTGCCTCACCTTCAGTCGGCGCCAGCCCAGCGTCAGTCCGTAGATGGCCAAGAGTTCGGCCGTGACGGCGGCGAGAAGACCCGCCCAGGGTGTGATAATCTGGAAGAGAAGGAAGCAGATCTTGGGTACGACGAAGCAGAGGATGCAGCCGTTGAGCGTGCGCGCGGCAAGGCTGTGGCGAAACTCAAACACCAGGGCCAGCCAGGCTGCGGTCAGCAGGGTGGTGGGGAGAAACCACAGAATGCTCACGAGCAAAGGCACCTCTCTGAGGTAAAGGCTCCATATCGACACGTCGGGGAGCAAGGCGGTGAGGAGTATGACGATCAGAAACCGTTTCATATTGTCTTTTCCTTTCTTGTTTATAGAGGTTGTCTTCGCTATTCGTTTTGAGGATGTAAAATTACAAAAAACATTTCAATCTACGGCATAAAACCGAAATTATTTTCTTATTTATATACTTTTCTTGCTTCTCGCCAACGCTCTGCCTTACAATAGCAAGAGCGCGTGACGGCTCACCAATTATTGATAGGCAACCCACAGGATTCTATCCCCACTCCATGCAACAGTAGTCCGCTTCTACGCCAGAGCCTGCATTGTTTTATGGTATCGTCCTGACGACTGCGAAAGATCCAAAATGGCGAAGTGGAAAGATGAAAACGTAAGGTGTAAGGTGTAAGGTTGCAAGTTCGCAAGGACGGTTCACATACGCTTTGTATGTGGATTCTCTTTTTTTACTTCATTTCTATCGCAACGCTCGCAGCGTACAGACAAGAAAGCCCCACGACTTGCGTCGCAGGGCAGTATGATTTTTCCCACAAAAATGTTGCGCCTATCCGAGATACTTCATCAGTACGCGGGCGTTGCCGCTCTCGCGGATCTTCTCGATAGCCTTCTCGCGGATCTGCCGTACGCGCTCTCGCGTCAGTCCCATCTCCGTGCCAATCTCCTCCAGTCCCTTCTCGTGGCATCCGATACCGAAGCACTCCGTCACGATCGTGATCTCGCGGTCTTTGAGGGTCTTCTTCAGCACGGCCTTGAGGTCGTCGCTCATCGACTCGAAATCGACGCTGCGGTCGGTACGGCTGTCCTCGCCGCCGGAGAGCATGTCGGCCATGGAGTTGTCGTCGTCGTCGCTAAACGGCGCGTCGATACTCATGTGGTGGTTGTCGGCATTCTGGCTCTGGCGGATGCGGCTCTCGTCGATGCCCGTCAGCTCCGAAAGCTCATGGATGGACGGACGGCGGTTGTGCTGCTGGATGAACTCGTTGGTCACCTGGTTGATCTTGGAGATCGCCGACACCTGGTTGAGCGGCAAGCGGACGATGCGACTCTGCTCGGCGATGGCCTGCAGGATGCTCTGGCGAATCCACCATACGGCATAGGAGATAAACTTAAAGCCGCGGGTCTCGTCAAACTTCTCAGCTGCCTTGACCAGGCCGATGTTGCCCTCGTCGATCAAATCGGTCAGCGAGAGACCTTGGTGCTGATACTGCTTGGCTACGGACACGACAAAACGCAAGTTGGCTTTAATCAACTTTTCCTTGGCGCGCTCACCCTTTCTGCCGCCCTTGTGAATCTCCTGCGCAAGTTCTATCTCCTCATCGACGGTGATCATGGGCTCGCGGCCAATCTCTACGAGGTACTTGTCGAGTGCTTCACTGGAGCGGTTGGTGATGCTCTTTTGAATTTTAAGTTGTCTCATGTATTATTTATTTCCCCTTCCTTTTTACCTGATTACTATTGGCGCTATTTCCCCAATATCCATAAAAGGCTCGCAAAGTTATACATTTTTCTTCGATTAGGAGGGGTAAACGACGGACGTTTAAGAATTTTTGGCTAAACAGTACGCAAAATTAGGCAATGTTATAATACAAACATTGCTTCTCGCCCACAAAAGGGCAGGCCGGCCGCGAGGAAAGCCTACTCGTAGATAGTGGGGTCGGGGAGGCCTGCCAGCACAAACGCCTCATGGCGCTCGACGCACGTGCCACACTTGCCACAATGCACGTTCCCGCCCTTGTAGCAGCTCCATGTTTCGGCGTAGTCGATGCCCAGTTGTGCGCCCCGCTTCACGATCTCCGTCTTCGTCAGTTGGGTGTAGGGCGCCACAACCTCCACGCCGACATAGGTTCCGGCCTGCGTGGCGTCGCTGATGGCCCGTATGAATCCAGGACGGCAGTCGGGATAGATGGCGTGGTCGCCACCATGATTGGCTATGAGCACCTTCTTCAGTTCGTGGCTCTCGGCAATGCCCGCCGCGATGGAGAGCATGATGCCATTGCGGAAGGGCACCACGGTGGAGCGCATGTTGTCGTCCGCATAGTGGCCCTCGGGAATGTCTTTGGCTCCCGAGAGGAGCGAACTCTTGAAATAGTCGTGCATGAAAGCCAGGGGTATCGTGATATGCTTGATACCCAAGCGTTCGCAGTGCAGGCGGGCAAAGGGGATCTCCCGCGCATTGTGGTTGGCACCATAGTCGAACGAGATCGCCAGCGCTATCTCACCCGCCTTGTCATAGAGCAGCGTGATGGAGTCGAGTCCACCACTCACGATAATCACAGAATCTTTCATCGCCTGCAAAGGTAGTGCAAATCGAAGACAATACAAAAAGAATCTCGTTCTTTTTTATTGTTGAGACGCAGCCAACCTTGTTTAAGTAGCGCAAATCGAAGACTGAGTATGGAAAACAACAAATACAACTTTTACAACAAGTAACAACGCGCTACGCGAGTCAAAATCTTGCTGCAAGGTAAACAACAAGAACAACGCTTCGCGAGGACACCCGAGGACACCCAATATATAGGGTGCAAAATGAAAAGAATAAAAGAAAGAGGATAAAAGAAAGAGGATAAAAGAAGAGAATAAAAGAAGAGGATAAAAAAAGAGACTGCCGCAAAGCAATCTCTTGTCGAAGTGGGTGGTGATGGATTCGAACCACCGAAGCTAGAAGC
>OHNH01001097.1_pt1 | contig 11530 bp, 8 predicted proteins | sample 1569561 | NCBI WGS metagenome assembly OHNH01 (sample SAMEA3879510, study PRJEB24766) | human gut metagenome | biome: human-associated habitat; feature: feces | place: USA | collected 1985/1987
ATGCCTTTGTTTTTATCTAAAAGCGCCAAAACTTCCGGTTCTGTTGCCAGTTCCTCTGAAAATGCCGATGCACTTCCAGTACAAACCCCCATCTGGAAAGCTTCTTTATAGCTTCCCGTCTTTAAATAACCTGTTACAAATCCGGCTACCATGGAGTCCCCGGCGCCAACCGAATTGACGACCTTACCCTTTGGTGCCTCCGCCTGAAAGATGCTGCCGTCTTCAGCAACCAGCACTGCTCCGTCGCCAGCCATGGAAACGAGGACATTTCCTGCACCCTTTTCCTGCATCTTCTTTGCGTAAGTGATCACATCTTCTTTTTCTGTTATTTTCACACCGAAAATCTCACCAAGCTCATGATTATTCGGTTTAATTAAAAACGGATGATACTGTAATACATTTACGAGCAGATCTTTTGTCGCATCCACAACGATCTTTAAATCCTTATCTGCAAGATATTTCATGATATCCATGTAGATGGTCTGCGGCATCACATCCGGGATACTTCCCGCCATAACCAAAACATCTCCATCTGAAAGCCGATCCAGTTTTTCATAAAGTGTTTTGATGTCAGCTTCTGATATCGCCGGTCCCTGTCCGTTGATCTCACTCTCCTCGTCGGAACGCATTTTTACATTGATCCTTGTCATTCCTTCTTTTACCGGAATAAAATCCGCCCGGATTCCTTTTTCCCTGATCAGACGCTCCAGTTCGTTTCCGGTAAATCCGGCATAAAACCCAAGTGCCGTGTTCTCCAGTCCAAGATTTTTTAACACCATGGATACATTGATTCCTTTTCCACCCGGAAAAATCTTCTCCTCTGATGTCCGGTTGACCATTCCGCAGGTGAAATGCGGAACTGTCACAATGTAGTCCAGTGATGGATTAAATGTAACAGTGTAAATCATTTTCTCAGTCTCCTTTCTGCTTTTCCCGCGTTTTTGTTCCGCAGGTCTTCGTATTTTTTATACTTCAATTACATTTTTACATTTACGGTACGCAGGTTTTGTAAGACCTGTCGTGATGACCTTTGCACTCTCAAACGGAGCAAATGTCACACTTGATATCTGATTGAACTTGCTATCATCTGCTAAGATATAACATTCTCTGCAGTTCTCCATGGAGCGTTTTTTTACGAGCGCTTCTTTTAACTCCGGTGTGGAAAATCCGCGCTGCATACTGATTCCGTTTGCTCCCCAGAATCCTTTTGTAAAATTATATTTTTCAACCGAAGAAACAGCTTCCTCTCCAACGATTGCCTCTGTCACCGTCTTGAACTCGCCGCCAAGAATATATACCGTACAACCTTTCTGCGCAAGTTTTTTTGCATGTGTGATCGCATTTGTCACAAACACTGCCTGTCTGACCGTAATAAAATCGATCATCAGATCCGTCGTCGTACCTGCATCAATATAAACAAAATCTCCAGGTTCGATCAGCCCTGCCGCATATTTTGCGATCTTTTCTTTTGCACCTTTGTTCCGTTCTCTACGCTGCATGACTTCGTCATCCTCGGTACTGTATGAGGTGTTTTTTAAAATTGCACCGCCATGGACTTTAATGAGCTGACCATTTGCATCCAGTGTATTTAAATCTCTCCGGATCGTTGACTCTGATGCATCCAGTTCTGTCATAAGCTGCTGAACGGTCACGCTGCCCATACTCTCTAGTATGGATAAAATTCTTGTAAATCTTTCTTCTGTCAGCATATCTTTTCCTCCAATTTCATTCACAACCGTTCAAATTCGTTCATCTTTGATAGCTTTATTATATGATTCCATTCCGTCACAGTCAATCAAAATCAGTCAAAATCATTCACAAAAATTCATTTTAAAAATTGTGAAATATGCAAAAAAACTGTCGGAAGAATCGTCTCTGTTTCCACGACAGAATACGATTCTTCCGACAGTTTTTACATTTTTGATCTGATTCATACGAATCTCTGTTATTGCGCTATGTTTTTGCACATCCAAAGTCTATTTTTCACACTGCTTTCCGTTATTCACACGATCATGAACGCTTTACTCCCCCTTTTGAAAACGTTCGATCGCATCTTTTACATCATCCGCAAAAATTTCAACCACCTCTGCATTTTTCGTCTTATACCGTATGATACCCATTTCCTCAAATGTCTGTCCGGCAATATAACACCGCAATGCCATCAGTACGCCACTGTGCGTTACGATCAACACATCTTCCGTCTCCCGTTCTAAGATCATTCCGAGTGTATCAAGCGCACGCCTCAGCACTTCATTGTAACATTCTCCATGCGGTGTATGGACATAACGCCTGTTGGCATCCCAGTCCTGATACTCTTTCGCATTTTCCTGCGTAATGCTTTCCCAGCTTCTGCCTTCCCAGTCGCCCATATCCATTTCCCGCAGACCATCCGCCGCAATACATGGAATATCAAGCGCGATCGCCGCCTCCTGTGCCGTCTGTGCTGCACGAAGCTGTGGGGATGTATATGCCCGCACAACCTGAAGAGTCCCTTCCTTTTTCCGATCCAGAAGCATGTCCGCAAGCTCTTTTGCCTGCTGCTTTCCATTCTCATTCAACGGCACATCTGTCTTGCCCTGTATTTTCTTTTTTACATTCCAGTCCGTCTCTCCGTGACGTACAAAATATAAAATCATTGATTTCTCCTCTTTTGGGTGATGTTGTCATAAATCAAGTATAAACAATTCGTTTTGATTTGTCTATGTGAATCCATACAACGGCAGATTCTTCTTGCAATTTATGATTTCCCCATGTATACTACATCTATCGCAATTCAATTTTATTTTCATAGAATCAAGATGAAGATATTTACAATGCATTAAAAGGAATTTAGATCTCATTATAAAAATTCCCCGGGTTAATGTGATCATCCTCACATTAACCCGGGGAATTTAATATCTGGTAATTAACAGCCTATTTTACGCAATCTGCTCCATAACAATATCTGTCTGAACATCCCATGCCAAAACGGTTACCTTTAATACAATCTGTTTCTTCTCCGGGATTTCTTTTATTTCTGCCGGATCATACTGCAATTTTAATCCGAATTTGCATCCCTTTTGACCCTCTAAAACTTTTCTCTGATCACCTGGAAGATATTCTTTATTGAGTTTTCTCTTTGCAGACTCATAAATATCAATTGTAAATTTTTCCGGCATCCTGTAGGTATGTCCCTGATATTCGATCACACATTCCTCCGGCTTTAAAAACCGGTAGGTATAACAAAACATCGTCTGTCTGGTTGTTTCCGTAATTGCAGGATCGTATTCAAAATCCCCACCGTTCACAAATCTCCCGCTTGGTCTTACGCTCTGGCGTACTTTCTGTGTCCTTTTTGCCTCTATGATCTCAACCTGAAATTCTTTTTCACACATCCTATGTGCTTTCCTCCTTCTGTAATGTTATTTTTTCACTTTTATGCTCTTTACCGCACTGTAACTTCCCTTGATCTGCTTTCCATTTGATTTCTTATATGTACAGACACGGACATAATAGTTTTTGCCGCCTTTCAGTTTCCCAATCGTCTTAGATGTTGTCTTGTTCTTTGTGATCGTAACAGTCTTAACACCCTTCTTGAATTTCTTATCCGTAGAATACTGAATCACATAGCCCGTCGCCTTCGTATCCTTTTTCCACTTTACAACCATATTTTTGGATTTTGTGGATTTTACGGATGCGATCCTGGTCTTTACCGGTTTTACTGTCAAAGTGATCGTTTTCTTTGCTTTTGGATATTTTCCTTTTGCAGCCGACGTAATCGTGATCTTAGTCTGTCCATATCCTTTGACTGTTACTTTTCCTTTTTTATCTACGGTAGCAACTTTCTTGTCTGCTACGCTATACGTCAGTTTTCCGCCGCTCTTGCTCTTTGCGCCAAGGGAAAATGCTTTGCAGCCGTAGGTTTTGGTAATGTTTTTTGCAGTGATCAGGTTGGAATTATTATCTGTATTTCCGGCAGAATCTTTCTTCTTTACCGTAATCGTGATCACTTTCTTTGCCTCAGAATAATTCTTTGTCTCAGATGCAGTGATCGTAATATGCGCTGTTCCCACACCCGTCAGTGTTACCTTGCCTTTTGCATCCACCTTTGCAACCGATTCATTATCAGAAACATATGATAATTTACCGTCGCCGCTCGTCACAGCATCGATGGAAAAGGCTGCATCGCCATAGGTTTTTGTGAAATTTGATGCAATAATTATCTGATTGGTTCCTGTTATATCTGTTTTAATCTTATAACCATGTCCATATGCATAAGATTCAGCATAAGAGCCTTTCCTGCAGTGAATTGTAATATTATTTTTATTACATCCATAGAATGGGTCACCCAAACCATAATAAACATAAGTTGTATGCGCATCCATTTCTGTCACACTTGCTGGAATCGTAATATCTGTAAGACCGGTACAATTTTCAAATGCAGCATTTCTTATAGTTTTTACCCCGTCTTTTATTATGACTTTTTTAAGTTCCTTGCAATGTAAAAACGCTGACTGATCTATAGTTTCTACACTTCCTGGAATTACCACACTTTCCAATTTTCTGCAGTTACCAAAGCCACCCCACCACCAAGTGTCCAGTTCCTTAACACCATCAGGAATTATTGCTTCTCCTTTAAATCCTTTAGGACAAAATAACATTTTAGTCCCTGATTTATTATACACAATTCCATCTATTGATTGATATGCCTGGTTATTATTGTCTATCTCAATCGCTTCCAAGGACTCATTTTCCAAACATATCTGAGCAAAATCTATATTTTCCAAACTTTTTGGAATGATTATCTTTTTTAACTTTTTACATCTTGCAAACCACTCTCCAAAACCATCAACCGAAACTTTTGTAATCCCATTTGAAAAAGTAACATATTGCAATTCATTACAATCTCTAAACATGCCATCACTAAAGTCAGTTACACTTGCTGGAATCACTACGTTTTTCAGACCACTTTTCGCAAATGCCTGGTCACCTATACTTGTTATCCATTCTGGAATATCTATATTGGCCAACTTACTGCATCCTTTAAATGTTCCAGATTCAATACATGTTACATACTTTGGTATAGTAAAACTTGTCAGGCTGCTGCAATCAGAAAATGCACCACACTCTATATTCGTTACACTTTCCGGAATATTTATGCTTGTCAGGCTTGTACAGCTATCAAATGCTCCCATCCCTATGTTCTTTAACCCATTCGGAAGCATAATACCTGTTAAACTACTACATCCCTCAAATGCACTATCCTCTATACTTGTTACGCTTACAGGAACGCTTACATTTATCAAACTACTACAATCTAAAAATGTACCATTTTTTATCGTTGTCACACCATTTGGAAGCGCAACATTTTTCATGCTGCTGCATTTACCGAAAGCATCTTCTTCTATATCTTTTATCCCATCCGGAAGAGTGATACTACTTAGATTTGTACATTCGTAAAAAGCAGTGCGTCCTATACTTGTCACGCTCTTTGGAATACTAATTGCCCCTAATTTACTGCAGCCATAAAACGTAGATGATTCTATTCTCGTTATACTATCTGGAATACTAATATCTGTCAGACTACTACACCCAAAAAATGCGTCCTCTCCTATACTTGTTACACTTTGGGGAATACTTATACTTGTTAAGTTGCTACATTCATAAAATGTAGCTGATTCTATGCTCATTATACCATCTGGAATATTTATATCTGTCAACCTGCTACATCCGCCAAATGCAGCCGCTCCTATACTTGTTACTCCCTCGGATAATTCAATACTCTTTAAACTGCTACATTCGCTAAATGCGTACTCTCCTATACTTGTTACCCCATCTGCAATACTAACACTCTTTAAATTTTCACAAGAACAAAATGTGTTCTCCCCTATGCTCATTACACTTCCAGGAATATTTATACTTACCAGTCTTTTACAAGACCCAAATGCATCATAACCAATATTTTTTACACCTTCTGCCATTTTTACATGTGTCAAATTTTCGCACCAAAGAAATGCAAATTTCCCTATATCTGTTACACTTCCAGGAATACTTACACTTGTTATACTATTGCAATCCTGAAATACTCTTTCCTCTATACTAGTTACTCCTTCCGGAATCACAATATCTCCTCCAGATCCATAATAACCTGTGAGTATTCCATCATCGATAATAAACCCATTTTCATCTTCGACTTCTTCTACTTTTATAACATCCTCTGATGTTTCTGTTGCTTCCTGTACTTGTGTTTCCGACACAGACTGATTGCTGCCGGATTCCATTTGCTCTTCTGTCTCCGTTACCGCAGTTTCAGTCATCTCCTCCCCTTTCGTTTCCGTTACTGCAGACTCCGTCGCTAATTCTTCCGTCTCGGTTTCTGCAGGCACTTCTGTCACTTCTGCTGCTTGTGCGCCCTGCACCATTGCCGGACTGACATTTCCAAGCAGCATGGCTGCCGTCAACACGCCGATTAACATTTTTCTCTTTCTCATGCTTTTCCTCCGTTTGTAATATAATTGTGTTCATTTTTTTAAATTGCACTATGGTTATTATATTATGCAAACTAGCAGTTTGCAATAGCATTGTTTTAGTTTGTTTATTGTTTGACATATTATGTATAAACTTATCAGAAAGGAGATTTGCCATGACATCGAAACACGAACAGGAATTTAAAATGATCGGTCTTAATATTGCTTACTTTCGAAAATTGAAGGGTATCAGCCAGATGAAATTAGCAGAAACAATCGGTATCAGCCGTACTCATATGAGCAATATCGAAGCCCCCAACATGCCAACCTCCGTTTCTCTTGAGACACTTATGGATATTGCGGACGCACTTGATATCCCGGCATACGTACTGTTATCCTTTCACTCAGATATTGAGATTGATACACCTTCTGTTTAATTAACTGCAAATCTGTCACACCTGATTTTTCTGATTCAAATGATTTCCACCCACAATACGCATCCTATTTTCCAGATACATTCTGCTTGTCTGTTATGATGTTTTTATGTTATACTACATCTATCGCAATTCGATTTTATTTCCATAAGATCATTTTCTGAATACCACTCTTTTCATTCCGGCATTTCGCCAGCTATTTCAGAAAACTATTGTGAAAAACACTTAAATTTTTTATAATCAAAGGAGAAAACTACATGGGGAAAAACAAAAGAAAACGCAGTCACACAAAACATGTTTTTGTGCAGAAGAAGTACCGGGATGCCTTGTTCCGCAGGATTTTTAATGAGAAATCAGTTTTGCTGGAGTTATACAATGCCCTGAATCAAACAGATTACGATGATGCAGATGAACTGATCTTTTACACGATCGATGATGTGATCTATCTCGGATATAAAAATGATGTGTCATTTATCGTCCGAGGCACGCTGAATCTGTATGAGCACCAGAGTACCTTAAACCCAAACATGCCGATCCGCGGACTGATCTATTTCGGCAAACAGTATGAAAGCTATATCAAACAACATAACCTGAACATTTATGGGAAAAAAATGCTTTCGCTGCCGTTTCCGCAGTTTGTTATATTTTATAATGGGGTTGAACCGTTGGAAGATAATAAAGATTACATAGAGCTGCATCTTTCAGATGCGTTTATATGTGCTGAATCAAACCACCTGACAACAGATGCTGCACCCAGACAGCCAGTCGTTACTACTGATATGCCTGTTTCTGATATTGATGTCCCTGACTCCACTGCGAAGAATACCCCTGACTCTGTCAGCACCCGCCCCTGCTTAGAATGTACTGCGCGGGTTTACAATATTAATTATGGGCACAATCAGGAACTGATGGCGCGATGCCGGACTTTAGAGGAATATTCCATTCTGATTGGCAGAATCTCTTCGAAGGTCAGAACCGGCATTCCATTAAAACAGGCAGCAGATACCGCTGTACAGGAATGTATCAGGGACGGTATTTTGCAGGATTTTCTTATCAAACACAGATCGGAGGTCGTTGGTATGTTATTGGAAGAATTTGATATGGATGAATATATTAAGATGGAACGCAGTGACAGCTATGAGGATGGGCATGAGGATGGTTTAGCGATGGGTTTAGCGGAGGGCAAACGTCTTGAGCAATTACACATCATCCACAACATGTTCCAGGAAAATATTCCTGCACAAAGCTGTGCTAAACTGCTTAACAAGGATACTGCTTTTATTGATAAAGTATATTCACTGTGCCAGGCTCACCCTGACTGGTCAGATGAAGATCTTTACAATTCACTAAAAGAAAATTAAACTCATTATTTCAAACAACAGACTACACACTCCACGCATATTCTATTTTCAAAAACACCTGTAATTACATGCCCAACAACATATAATTACAGGTGTTTTTATTACTGAAATATTTCTTTTTTACAGATCACATAGGAAATCCCTGCCACAACCACTTCCGTGATCCAGAACGCATGCCAGACGCCCGCAGCCCCCAATATTTTACTCAAAATAAATGCCAATGGTAAAATAACTGCTATGTACCTGAGCACAGAAATTACCAACGATTCTTTTCCCTTTCCCAGTCCTTCCAACGCACCTGATACCGTGACGGAGACCGATGACGCAATAAATCCAATGCTGATCAGACGAAGCGCCTCTTTTCCAAATTGTATCGTCTCCGGATTACTGGTAAACAATCCAATGAGCGTCTGCGGCACTGCCATACAAAGTATCGTTCCGATTACCATGACCCCCGCGATCAATACCAGCGCTGACCGGAAAATTTCTCTGACACGCTTTGACTCTCCCGCACCGTAGTTATATCCGATCAGAGGACGCATCCCCTGCACGACACCATTTCCTGTCAGATATAAAAATGTCTGTAATTTAAAATAAGCCCCAAGTACAAGTACATAGCTGGCAGAATAAACCGCAAGAATCGCATTTAATGCAGAGACCTGTACAGACGGCAGCGCGATGCTCAATGTTGCCGGGACACCGATCGAATACATTTTCCTGCTAAGTTCCGCTTCCGGTTTCATATCTTTCCATCTTATTTTTACCGGAATCGGTTTAAAAAAGTAAAACAGCAGATAGCTGACAAGAGAAGCCATCTGACCGATCCCGGTTGCGATAGCAGCTCCCCGGATCCCCATTTCAGGAAAGAAACCAATTCCAAATATCATAAAAGGATCTAAGATAATATTGGTCACACAGCCGATCAGCATACAGAGCATGGACGTTTTCATGCGCCCCACTGACTGAAAAATTTTTTCAAAGCAAAGCCCTGCCGCATTGGGTACTGCAAAAAGAAATACGATCTGCGCGTATGCTGCGCCCATGTCTATGATCGACCTTTTATCTGTAAACATGGCAAGAAAAGGTGCTGTGATTGCAATGCAGACTACCGCTAAGATCAGTCCGTGGATCATATTAAAAAGTGTTCCAAGCGACGCCGCCTTATCCGCCGTGTTCTGCTTTTGTGCTCCAAGAAAATATGCGATTGTCGCATTGATTCCAATTGCAAATCCGATAACAACTGCATTGACCAGATTCTGCAATGGGAACACCAAAGATAGTGCCGTCATCGCATCTTCGCTGATGCGCGCCACAAAATAACTGTCAATGATATTGTAGAGCGCATTGACTAACATGGAAAATGTCATTGGCAATGCCATGGAGATCACAAGCGGCATGACCGGTTTTTCTTTCATAAAATTCTGGTTCATTTTTCATTCCTTTCGTTTCATGACATGAGGACACATCGTGGTTTCAGACTTCTTAATTGGCAGATTCCACAAAACCGGGACTGCTTATGTGCAATCTGACAACAAAAAAACGCCACACAGTTGCAAATCATTGCAGCTGTGTGGCGAAAAATAGAGTTCATCACTCAAGAAAAGTCCACTCCATAAAATGGTTTTGGAACTATATTATAACCAGTAAATTTTATTTCTGTCAAGTAAATCTTATTTTGCAATATCAATACGCACCAGTGCTTTGCGAAGTGCAAATTCAGCACGTTTGACATCGATTGCCTCTGTCCGGTGGGCAAGCCGTTCCTCGGCACGCTGACGCAGCTTCAGCACGGTTCTTGTCGATCTCATTCGGCCACTCTGCAATCTCTGCGAGAAGTGTTACCTTATCCGGCAGAATTTCCGCAAAGCCGGAATGTACTGCCGCGATCACGTCATCTTCACCCGTCTTGTGGATCTTTACGATGCCGGGTGCTAACACGGTCGTGAGCGGAATATGCTTTTTATACACACCGATCTCACCGGAGGCAGTGGTAAACTCGATCATATCACCCTCACCTGTATAAAAAACACGATCCGGCGTAATGATCTCTACCTGAAAGAGTCTGTTTTCTTCTGCCATACACACCCTCCATTATTACTGCATCTTTGCGCGGACATCATCGATCGTACCTGCATTTAAGAAATAACTCTCCGGTACATCATCATGCTTTCCTTCAAGAATCTCCTTAAATCCGCGGATTGTCTCTGCAATCGGAACATATTTTCCATCCAGACCGGTAAACTGTGTTGCAACGAAGAACGGCTGGGATAAGAATCTCTGTACCTTTCTTGCACGGCTTACAACCAGTTTATCATCCTCGGAAAGCTCGTCCATACCAAGGATTGCAATGATATCCTGCAATTCTTTGTATTTCTGTAAGATCTCCTGCACACCGCGGGCTACCTCAAAGTGCTCCTGGCCAACGATACGCGGGTCTAAGATACGGGAAGTAGAACCAAGCGGATCCACTGCCGGATAAATACCGAGTTCTGCGATAGAACGCTCAAGTACGGTCGTTGCATCCAGATGTGCGAACGTGGTTGCCGGAGCCGGGTCTGTCAAGTCATCCGCAGGCACATAAACCGCCTGAACGGAAGTGATAGAACCGTTCTTTGTAGATGTGATACGCTCCTGCAGAGCACCCATCTCTGTCTGTAATGTCGGCTGGTAACCTACGGCGGAAGGCATACGTCCTAACAGCGCGGATACCTCAGATCCTGCCTGTGTAAAACGGAAAATATTGTCAATGAAGAGCAATACATCCTTACCGCCTTTATCACGGAAATACTCTGCCATCGTAAGACCTGTTAAGGCAACACGCATACGTGCTCCTGGCGGCTCGTTCATCTGTCCGAACACCATGGTGGTCTTATCGATAACTCCTGATTCTTTCATTTCATAGTAAAGGTCATTTCCCTCACGGGTACGCTCACCAACGCCGGTAAATACGGAATATCCACCGTGCTCGGTTGCGATATTGTGGATCAGCTCCTGGATTAAAACGGTTTTACCTACACCGGCACCACCGAACAATCCGATCTTACCACCTTTCTGATATGGACAAAGTAAATCGATTACTTTGATACCAGTTTCCAGCATTTCTGCTTCGGTTGCCTGCTCCTCGAATGTAGGCGCTTTTCTATGAATCGGTTCATATTCCACGTCTGTCGGAGCCGGTTTCTCATCGATTGCTTCTCCAAGTACGTTGAAGATACGTCCTAATGTATGTTCTCCAACCGGTACTGTGATCGGCGCACCTGTCGCAACCGCATCCATTCCGCGCACAAGT
>OHNH01001101.1_pt1 | contig 11516 bp, 8 predicted proteins | sample 1569561 | NCBI WGS metagenome assembly OHNH01 (sample SAMEA3879510, study PRJEB24766) | human gut metagenome | biome: human-associated habitat; feature: feces | place: USA | collected 1985/1987
TTTCGTTCTCAGTTCGAAGACCGAGAGTCCGGGCGTATCATCGACATAGAGCGGTGCCCCCTGCATCTGCGGCAGACGCTTGTCAAAGCGCACCCACTCGTCCTCCGACAACTGACCGCTGAGGATCTTGCTGCCTGGCACCTCGCATACGTTGGAGATGAGACGGTTGATCAGCTGCACGTTGTTCATCTCAAGCGAGAAGAACGCCACGGGCTTGCGGTAGTCGATGGCGATATTCTTGGCAATACTCAGGGCAAACGATGTCTTACCCATCGCTGGTCGTCCAGCGATGATGATGAGGTCCGACTGCTGCCATCCCGCCGTCATCTCGTCGAGTTTGGTATAGCCTGTCGGCACACCCGTGAGTCCCCCCGTGTTGTTGGCCGCTTTGAGAAGGATGTCGTGCGCCTGCTTGATGACAGGGTCTATCTGTGTGTAGTCCTGCATCATGTTGCGCTGCGAGAGTTCGAAGAGTCCGCCCTCCGCCTTCTGCATCAGCGCATCCACGTCCACCGTCTCGTCGAAGGCCTCCGTTTCCACCATAGAAGCGAAACTGATCAGTTGGCGTGCAAGATACTTCTGTTGGAGGATGCGCGCGTGATATTCGATATGTGCCGACGAGGCGACGTGGGAGCTCAGTTCGACGATATATCCCGGTCCGCCTATGTTCTGCAGTTCGCCCTCATGGCGCAGTTCCTCCGTGACGGTCATGATGTCCACGGGCTTCTCCGCCATGTTGAGGGTCTGTATGGCCGTATAGACCTTTTGGTTGCGCGGCTCATAGAACGTATCGGGACGCAGTATCTCCGAGACGACCGTGAAGGCGTCTTTGTCGATCATTAGCGCGCCCAGTACGACACGCTCCAGTTCCAGCGCCTGCGGTTGCAGGTGGCCGTAGGTGGAATCCACGGGAGCCTTGCTGGCCGCTGAACGGCGTCCTCCCCCGTTGGCAGTATTATTAATTGATGGCATGATATAAACTGATAGTCCTTTATAATTATTGTCCCTCCCTCACGGCATCCGCCATGAGTGTGAGGTCCGTATGCGAGATACCGTTGCGTTGAAGCAGTTCTCTGTCTTTCTCAAACTCATCCATGATGTGTGGCGTGTTGGGGTAGCGTCCGAAGGTCTCGTGCGCCCCTGCCACGTCGCCTGCTATCCAGCGCGCGTACCCCGCGTTGATATAGTCCTCATCTACAGGTTTGCCCGCCAGCAGCTTCTCGTAGATCGGCAGCGCCTTCTGCGGGTTGTCGCCATTGAGTAGCGTCCAGGCCAGCACACGCTGAACGGTGAGGTCGTCGGGGTGGTTGTAGTAGAGCTCATAGAGCGTGTTGAGCGTCTCTTTCACCTTTCCTGCGTTGAGCGCCGCCAGGCAGGTGTTGAGGCGTGTTCTGAAGTTGTTCGGCTCCAACTCCTGGAGTTTGCCCAGGCAGTTGTACGCCAGGAGGTAGTCGCCCGTGGCCATGGCAGCTTTCGCCGTTGCCTTGAGCAGCGACAGACTCTGGCGTCCGTTAGCCAGCAGTCTGCTAAAGATGTCGAGTGCGCCTTGGTTCTGTCCATCGTGGAGGTAGAGACAACCCCGCAGGAAATCCAGTTTTCCACCCTCTTCTTTGCCCTCCATCGTCTCCAGCAGGAAGCGCAGGCGGTCGTACATTCCCCGTCTAAGGAGGAAGGAACCAAGTTGTAGTTTCGATACCATGAAGTCCTGGTGGTCAAACAATGGCGAGCAGAAGAAGAAAGCCTTGTCGCTCTTTTGGTCCGTGAAGCAGCCCTCTATCTGTGACCGCATCGGCCACAGGCGGAAGAAGCGGTAGAGATTCTGTAGATACAGTCGGCGTACGTAGGTCGGCGAGGCCAGTTCCTCCTTGTCCGCTTGCGGCAAGTCGCCAAATTCTCCGGCAGCCCGCATAGCGTCTCGCAGATTAGCCGGAATGCGGTCGATGATCTCTCCCAAGGCCAGGACGAGCGAGTACTTGTCACTGTCACACATGGGCGAGCGGCCCAGCAGCCCGTGGATCATCTTGGAATTTCCTATCTCCCGCTGCGCCTGGGCGATCCCTGGGTGATGGATGCTGAAAGGCGCAAACCAGTTGGAGAGCACGCGATAGAACGGGAAGCTCTTCATGACGGAGAAGCCTCCGAAATAGATGTCAACCCCCTTTCTCTCCATCTCTCGCATTCGATCGATGCTTTTCTCCACCCGCTCCATGGCCTCCTCGTCGGCATTGGGGTGTAGGATGTCGTTGAGTTCGTCGTTGGGTTTCTCTTCGATGCCAAACCTCCCCATGCGCAGGTTCGACCCCTTGATCATATCGGGGAGAATTTCCTTATGGATGGTGACATTGTCCTTCTCCGCGTTCATGCAGAAGAAAACCTGCTTTTGGAGTTCCAGAAGTTCGGCCCGCGTCTGCTCGTCAGCCGTCAGGCGCACGAATGCCTCCTGCTGGCTTTTGAAAAACGGTATCTCCGGGTGGGACGTTAAAGCCCATCCTGTCAGGGCGCGCTGGCGAAGAGGCTCGCTGGTGGCTCGCGTGTAAATATTGGCCAGCATCAACCATTTGCGCTCGTCATAGACATTCATTGTCGCCAGAGTCACACCGCTGATGATCAGCAGCGCGTCGTTTGGGTCGATCAGTGGCGAGAGCAGGAGACTCTCGAAGAACGTCTGATCGGCCTCTGTCCACTGCAGGGAGATGAAAAGGGCGGAGAAAAGTCGCTCCATAAACGTTTGGTGGCGCGTATAGCGCTCCTTCGTGGCCTCATCCGTTTCGCTGCTCGCCGGCTCCACCATCGTCCCATCGGCGAGGAAGCGCTCCAGGGTTGTCTTGATAAAGTCGTGGCTTCTGTTCAGATGGTTATCAGTGCGAAAGGCTGTGGCGTACACCTCGACGTTCTTGCACCGCCAGGAGACCATCAAGTTGGCCACGACGCGATAGAGGTCGTGGAGCAAGCGGTCGTAGAGTTGATTCCGCTGTGGGTCGGCATAGCCTTGGAGCATGTAGTCGCGCATCATGGCATAATCCTTGCCGATGCGGTCCAAATCGTCATAGCCCACCAGCGACGGATGGCCGTCGTAGATGGGCCGCAACAAGTCGATGGCCTCTTTGAGGCGACCGTCGTAGAGGACTTGTGTGGCCTTCTGGATGGTTTCTTCAAATTTCTCCGTCATTGTTTTTCTTCTATCTATATAATGTACGTGCGCGATCATATTTTATATATCATCATCACCATATCTTATGTCCAGGTCGTAGGATTGCGCTACCTTCGGAGCCTGCCTTAAGTATGGTCGTGTATGGTGATGGAAAGACCGCAGGAGTCGTCAGAGTGGCAGATAGACCAGTTCCTTCTCCTTAAACCATTCCTCGTCAAACCACTGGCTGAGTGGCTCCCGGTCAGCCAGACCAAGTCGGGCAGCGGCATAACCGCCCTGGAGACTACGAAGTCAAACTTTCCCTTCTCTTCCTCTCCACTCAGTTGAACGGCCGTGACATTGCGGAGACCAATGGCCTGTGCCACCTCCTGCGCCACTCGTATCTTTTTCGCCGTACGGTCGATGAGTTTGAAACTCGCCTCGGGAAACAAGATGGCCAGTGGAATGCCAGGGAAGCCTCCGCCCGTGCCAAAGTCGAGGATGCGCGTGCCCGGTCGGAAGCGCATCTCCTGAGCGATGGCCAGCGAGTGGAGCACATGGTGCTCATAGAGGTTGCTGATGTCCTTGCGCGAGATGACGTTGATCTTCGCGTTCCAGTCTTCATAGAGCGGGCCGAGCATCTCCAGTTGTCGTTTCTGCTCGGGCGTGATGTTGGGGAAATATTTGAGTATCTTTTCCATTTCTTATCTGTCTAAAGTGATATTGACCGCCTTGGGAGCAATTTCTCCAGGCACATAGACGAAGCGGATGCTATCGTCGAAGAGCATGAAGTTATCCGTAGCGTAGGCGTTGATGCCCACGAAGTAGCCTGCCTTTCTCACGGCGGTCGTGTCGTCGAGCTGCAGGTCGTCAGCCAGTTGCGTCAGAATCTCTCCTGGCAGCCGCTCGCGGTCCTTTGCGTCATAGACCTCGTCGAGGCGTATCCAGTGTCCCTTGGGCGTGATATTGCGCACCACGGTCCATGTCAGTGGTTCTCCCGTGCTGTCGGCCGTGCGTGTCCTTACTATATAGATGACGCCGTCGCCAGCTCCCGCCAGCACCTTCGTCTCGCAACTCAGCTCGTAGCGCAGCGGCTGCGTGTCGGCTTCCCTACTGCGGATGCGCTTGAAGACGGCCGCTTGTTCCTCCACCAGTCGGCGTACGAAGGCGGGAAGGGCCGTCCGGGGATTGATCGGCTCATAGCTAAGTGCCATGTAGTCGGGCTGCAAGAGGCCCATCCGCAGCAGCGAGTCGTTGAGCGCGGCGGCATGTGGGCCTTTGAAAAGGTGCAACTTCAGATGCACCTTGCAGACATCACCCTTCTCCAGCGTCGCCGTCGTGTCGATGACGATGCTATCAAGAGTGATACTGAGGGGTTTCACACTACCCTTTCCGCCACATCCTGTCATCAGGAGCGCGGCAAAAAGGAGGCTTATCACGGGTTGGAAAAATCTCTGACGCATAATCAGGGCAAAGTTACAAAAAAAAATCATAACTTTGCCAACGATTAGAAAAATGATGGATAAAATGTTTCAAGCAGCTCTTTTCGACCTCGATGGCGTAGTCCTCGATACCGAGTCGCAATACACCACCTTTTGGGCAGGTGTCTTTGAACGTTATTATGGTGATGGTGAGACCTATGCGCAGAAAATCAAGGGTCAGACCCTCACACAGATTTACCACGCCTACTTTGACGGTGACCAGCAGCGACAGCAGCTCATCACCTCCCAACTTGTGGATTTTGAGCACAACATGGGATTTCCTTATATTCCTGGCTTCGAAGCCTTTGTCACCTCTCTGCGTGCCTCGAGCGTACGCACGGCCATTGTCACCAGTTCGGCGAGCGACAAGATGGCGAATGTCTATCGGGCCCATCCCGAACTCATCCCCTACTTCGACCTCATCCTAACGGCAGGCGATTTCCCCCGATCCAAGCCTGCTCCCGACTGCTATCTGCTGGCCGCAAGTCGCCTCGGTGTAGCCCCAGCCGACTGTGTAGTCTTCGAGGACAGCATCAACGGACTGCGTAGTGGGCGCGACTCAGGAGCTAGTGTGGTAGGCCTTGCCACCACCAATCCCCGCGAAGTCGTCGCTCCGCTTGCGGATGTAGTCATCCCCGACTTCACAGTTGTGACTTCTCCGCAGTGTCTTGCCGACCAGCTGGCTGCTGCCCATCGCCAGCAGTAGAGACAGTCTGAGCTGAGTGTGGTTGCCTTCAATATATATAATGTGGAGGTCATTATCAATATCATGTGGAAGTTTCCAACAACATCACGCGGCAGCCTTCTATATATAATAAGGAGAAAAAGTAAAAAACAACAGAAATCGTGCCCGACATTTTGTGGTTTGAAAAATAATCCATACCTTTGTCGAAAAGGAGAAAACAATATGGAGATAACGCAAGATAACTTCGAAGCGCAATACGCTGATCCGATCGAGAGAAAGCAGATACGCCACTTCGTTTGCAAGGAGATGGAGCGGCAGATCCACCGCTATATCAAGGCCATGCACGGCAGCAAGGGCCACATGCTTCGCTTTGAGGAGCACCTCAAGGATTTCTCGCTCGACGAAAAGGAGCAAGCCATTGCCCGCTACTTCGACCTCAACCGCAAGGCAGCGAGCGGACTCGACCCGAAGATCATCCTCGCCAGGGCCATGGCCAACTACAGCGATACTTATATCTACCTGCAGCAGCTGCTTCAGGATGAGGCCAAGTTCGAGCGCTACCTCAAGATGATCTGTGAGATCTACTGTCAGAATCACGAAATCATCGAGCACGAGGGCAAGTTTGGCATCCTTGACCATCATGGCAACGTGCTGGTCTCGCCTCGCTACGACTTCCTGCGCACCTGCTATGTCTATGTCGATGACCTTGTGACCATCCCCATCATCGCACAGAAGGACGGCAAGATGGGGCTCATCGCCCCTGATGGCAAGGACACTATCGTTGCACCATTCAGGTACGACGACATCTCGCTGCGCGACGAACCGCCCTATTTCGAGGCCCGCATAGGCACGCACACCTATCTCCTCGACACCGACGGAATCGAGCTGGATGAATTGTAGCGCTCCTGCTGATACTAGCCTGTAGTTGGTTTGTTTTGTCTTATATTGTTAATTTAGTTAAAAATATGGGGCGAAAATTGAATACACATGGGCTGTTCTCATATAAAATAGCTACCTTTGCACCGCTTTTTCAAAAGACATCATAATAGGTGGGGTTTCGTAGCTCAACTGGATAGAGCATCAGTCTTCTAAACTGAGGGTTCCGGGTTCGAGTCCCGGCGAAATCACGACGAAGGGTATCCATTGCGGATGCCCTTTTCCTTTTTCTTCCCTTATCCATTCTTTGGATTTTACATTTCAGGCAATTGTATCAAAATGTTATTCGTCCGGGATGTTCGCCTAAATCTTCTTAATAAACGGTGGATGTTTTGATGGTTTGCGAGCGTTTTGTTACTTTTGTCCACATGTTTTCAGTGCAATACGTATTCAGTCGGTATTCGTTGCCCCTGCTTGCCCTGCTGGTCACTATCCAGGCCCACGCCCAGCATGGTGGCGTGGTTGTCCACATGGAGACCGGCGTCCCCCTGCGCGACGTAGTGGTGATGACTAATACCGGGGAGCGTGCGAAGAGCGACTACCGCGGCCAGTTTCAGCTCACTAAACCTTTCACAAGCCTCACCTCGCTGGAGCGCTCGCAGATGAGCGACACCCTCGCCCTGATGCCACAGTTCAATACCCTTGAGGAGGTTACAGTCTGGGGTAAGGGCCGTCATGTGGAGGACAAGGCGGTGGAAATGCCCAGTTATATCCGAGGCTTCCAAAGTCCCTCGAGCCACGACTTCCTTTCAATCTTCCAAAAGCATGTAGGCCTCAATGCCAAGCAGCGGAAGAAGCATCGCTGGATCATGGAAAACTATTGAATCCAGCGTCCCTTGTGCGACAAAACCTACCACCAGCCCGTCTGAAAACCCACAAAAACGACTCAAACGCATATTTTCTCCAGCAAGCGGCGCTCTTGTTTGGAGAAAAATGCTTAACTTTGCAAAGAATCATACTATAGATAGAGAAAGATGCTTATCAATTATCAAAAAGCCAATATATACCAAGACGAGAAACTCGTCTTGGAGAATGTCGATTTTCAAGTCAACGAGGGTGAGTTTATCTACCTCATCGGCCGTGTCGGTTCGGGTAAGAGTTCGCTACTGAAGACCATCTACTGCGAGCTTGACATCGATCCCGAGGACGCCGAACGTGCCGACGTACTTGGCGAGAGCGTGCTGGCTCTGCGCCGAAGCCGCGTCCCCGCCCTTCGCAAGCAGATGGGCATCATCTTTCAGGACTTCCAGCTGCTCCACGACCGCACCGTCTATCGCAACCTCCGTTTTGTCCTGAAGGCCACGGGATGGACCGACAATGAGAAGATAGACCGCCGCATCATCGAGGTGCTTGCAGAGGTCGGCATGAGCGACAAGGCCGAGAAGATGCCGAGCGAACTCTCTGGTGGCGAGCAACAGCGTATCGCCATCGCCCGCGCCCTGCTCAACAAACCGAAGATCATCATTGCCGACGAGCCTACGGGCAACCTCGACCCCGAGACGGCAGCGAGCATCGTCTCTCTCTTGCAGGCAGCCAGCAAGGAAGGCACGGCGGTAGTGATGTCCACCCACAATATTCACCTCATTGACCTCTTCCCTGGCAAGGTCTATCGCTGCAAGAATCGTGTCTTCAGCCTCATCGATGACGGCGAGCGCCAGCGCGAGATGGAAGAGGAAGATGCTGAGGAAATGGCACAAAAAGGGTAACAAAAACGATTAAGAACGGAAATGATAGTAATGAAATTCGGTGGAACTTCCGTAGGAAGTCCCGAGAGAATCAAATCTGTAGCCCGTCTCGTCACTCGTGACGGACGTCCGACCTTCGTCGTGCTCTCCGCTATGAGTGGTACGACCAATGAGCTGGTCGAGGTGACCGACTATCTCTACAAGAAGAATACCAACAGCGCCAACGAAGTTATCAACGCGCTGGAACAGAAATACATGGGGCACGTCAACGCGCTCTTCGACACCGAGGAATACAGGACACGTATGCGCCAGTTTCTCTGTGAGGAGTTTGCCTTTCTCCGCACTTTCACCAAGGACTTCTTTACCAGTTTTGAGGAGAAGCAAATCGTGGCGCAAGGCGAGATCATCAGTACGACGATGATGGTCAACCACCTCCAGGAGACAGGCGTCAAAGCCATCCTGCTTCCTGCCCTCGACTTCATGCGGACGGACAAGAACGGCGAGCCGGCTCCGGGAGCTATCCGCGAGCGGCTTACCCGCCTGATGGAGAAGAATCCTGGCTATGAGGTCTATCTCACCCAGGGTTTCATCTGTCGCAACGCTTATGGCGAGGTGGACAACCTGCTGCGTGGTGGCAGCGACTATACTGCCTCGCTCATCGGCGTGGCCCTCCAAGCGGAGGAAATTCAAATTTGGACAGACATCGACGGCATCCACAACAACGACCCGCGCTTCGTGGCCCATACCGAGGCTGTGCGCCAGCTCCACTTCGAGGAAGCCTCAGAGCTAGCCTATTTTGGCGCGAAGATCCTCCACCCCACCTGTGTCCAGCCTGCGAAGTATGCAGGCATTCCCGTGCGTCTGAAGAACACGATGGATCCCGACGCAGAGGGCACGCTGATCAACAACGAATTGGTGCGCGGCAAACTCAAGGCCGTGGCGGCCAAGGACCACATCGTGGCCATCAAGGTGAAATCGAGCCGCAAACTTGGTTCGCCAGACTTCCTGCGCAAGATCTTCGAGACCTTCGAGGGCTATCAGACGGCCATTGACATGATCGCTACGAGCGAAGTCGGCGTCTCGATGACGATAGATAACGTCAGCCACCTGGCAGAGATTGTGGAGGAACTGAAGAAATACGGCACGGTGACGGTCGATGAGAATATGTGCATCGTCTGCGTGGTCGGCGACCTCGACAGTGCCAACACAGGCTTCGAAAACCTTGCCACGGAGGCGCTGCGCCACATCCCCGTGCGCATGATCAGTTATGGCGGCAGCAACTTCAATATCTCCTTCCTTATCCGCGAGGAGGACAAACAGGCCGCCTTGGAAAGTCTGAGCGCCACCATCTTCGGTAAGAAGAAAAACGACCAGGCCTAACCAGACGAAAGAAGCAGACAAGCTATGACCCTCATAATAGATACTGCATCTCTCATAGGTGGAGGGATCCTCTTGCTACCGGTGCTGGCTGCCACGCTGACGGACGTCTTTCTCCGCAAGTCGCGGCGCACAGAGAACCCGCTTGTAGTCCATGATATGGAAGAGGTCCAAACGACGAACGAGGACCATGAGGCAGACGAGGTCAAAGAAATGGCTGAAGCCTCTTACGACTATCCCCCAGTGAGCATCATCGTCACCCCCCACGATAAAGCCTACGAGTTAGACCAGCACCTCCCCCTGCTGCTGGAGCAGGACTACCCCGCCCCATTTCGCATCATCGTGGTATTCTGGCGGGGCGAGTCCGACACCGACGACGTACTCAAGAAGTATGCCGCCAATCCGCACCTCTACGCCACCTATATTCCCGACTCGTCCCGCTATATGAGCCGCAAAAAACTGGCCATCACCGTGGGCGAGAAAGCGGCGACAACAGAATGGCTTCTCCTGACGGACGTCACCTGCCGTCCTCAGTCGAAATACTGGCTTCGTGCCATGGCCCGCCATGCCACGCAGGAGCGCAATCTCGTCATTGGCCATACGCGCTTTGACGACGACACGCCACCCTTCCGTCGCTTCCTGCGATCCTACACGAGTCTCTACCTCCAGCAGGAGCTGGCCCGCGGTACGGCCTATCGTTGCGAAGGTAATGCGCTGATGCTCCGCCGCTCGGAGTTTGAGAAGCGCGACGGATTCCGTGCCAACCTGAAATACTTGCGTGGCGAGTACGACTTCATCGTCAATGAGTATGCGCGCCCAGGGACCACGGCCTTTGAAAACTCGGAAGACGGCACGCTCCTCGAACTCTGTCCCACGGACAAGGCTTGGCGCAACAAATTGCTCTACTATATGGAGGACCGCCGTCACATGGCGCGGACTGCTGCCCACCGCTGGCGCCACAACCTCGCCCAGACGCTCCTCCATCTCAGCGTGGTAGCTCTCCTGGCCTCCGTGCTTTTGGGTTGTCTCACCGCGCGTTGGATCTTGGTGGCTTGGGCCGTACTGCTGCTTGCCGCCACGGTAGGCCTGCGCACATGGATCTGTCTGCGTGCGCTGCGCAGCATGGATGAGGATCAGCACGCCAGTCGCCTCTTCCTCTACGAGATGCGGCTGCTATGGCACTATCTCGCTTTCCACGTCCGCTATCACCGGGCCAACAAAGACGATTTTATCACCCATAAGATCTGATGCGTGTTCTTCACTATATAGACCATGTCAGACGCGAGGATTTGCTCTCAGCCTATCTCACCGCGCTGACCACCGTCCAGGAACAACTGGGCGTTGAGGTCTGTGTGGCTACCCGTCGCGACGCCATTGGACAGAAACTTCGCTCGTTTCGCCCTCATATCGTCCATGTCCACACGATTTGGAGTTGGCGCGCGTCGCAATGGGTACGACTGGCTGGGAAACAAGGCTGCGGCGTGGTGGTCTCTCCCCACGGAGCGCTCGACGCCTATCGCTGCCGCCACGAACGGCGGTGGTCAAAACTGGCGATGACCGTGCTCTACCAGCGACGCATGGTCTCTCGGGCCGATGCAATCCTTGCCTCTACGGACCATGAGGCAGCGCGCCTTGCCCGCCTTGGATGGAACGATCAGACAGACACCATCGGTTGCGCCCTTCTCGATTCGCGCCTCTCGGTCGAAACCACGGGAAGGTGTTCGGTGGATCTCTATCGCAAGGTGATCGACACGCGCTATGCCCACTACCTCACCCCCGAGGACAATGAAGTGATCGGATCTCTTCTCCATGCAGCCATAGACCGAGAGCCCTCAGCACAGATTTCTTCTGAACGCCTGGGCCACCTCCATGCCCTCGACGCCGACCACTGGCGCCGTCTCTGCCTTTGGGCGGAGGATGAGGACGTGATGGCACTTGTGGCGGAGACGGCCAAGGAAAAATGGCGGACCGTACTCCAGGACGAGAGCGACGCGCTAAAGCGGGTTGTCACCCTTCTGCTCAACGCCCGCACGCTCTCACGCCGCAATGAATTTTCGCTGCGCCACCTTTGCGACCTCTACGCCGCTATTAAGTTTCTTGACTACGACGAGGAGGAACTCAAAGCCATCCTCCCCCGCTTCTCGGCGATCGGATTCTCACGACGCGCCGTGGCGGTGCTGGGGAGAAGGCTGCTTCTCACTGAGGGTTTCATGCCGTTGCGA
>OHNH01001111.1_pt1 | contig 11436 bp, 6 predicted proteins | sample 1569561 | NCBI WGS metagenome assembly OHNH01 (sample SAMEA3879510, study PRJEB24766) | human gut metagenome | biome: human-associated habitat; feature: feces | place: USA | collected 1985/1987
ACGGTAACTTTCTCACTGGTCTCTTCTTTGTTTGTGGCTATCCTGGTGATTCCGATGTTATATATCCAGCTTTCCGGCAAGAAGATTAAGCTGGAAGAAGTGAAGTCCATTCGTATTACGGGATATAGCAGAGTGCTTCGCAGGCTGATTCAGCGACGTTGGCTGGTGATCGGTATGGCAGTGTTGCTTCTTATCGTGACTGGGTTACTGACTCCGTTTATCGGAACTGAGTTTATGCCCCGTGCGGAAAGCAAGACGTTTACGGCTGTAGTCAAAATGCCCGAAGGTACACAGATGGAACGTACTTCCGCTGCTGTAGGCAATTTGGAAGAATTGTTATATACCATTGTTGGCAGTGATTCTTTATGTACGGTATACAGCCATATCGGAGAGGGAAGTGGTTCGGAAAATGCGATATTTGAAGGAGAAAATACAGCAATGATGAAAGTGATCCTTTCACCGGAATGTACACTTTCACCGGAAAAGGTGATTGCGTCTTTCGTGGAATCGGCCAAGAATCCTGACGGACTGGAACTGACGATTCAGCAGGATGAGAATTCTCTGAGTTCACTGTTAGGAAGCGAAGGGGCTCCTATTGTTGTGGAGGTCAAAGGAGAGGAGTTGGATGAGATTGCTCAGTTGACTGAAGAGGTGAAGGAACGGATGATTGGCGTAAATGGAATCTATGATGTTATTACTTCCGTGGAAGACGGTGCTCCGGAAGTTGTGATCTCGATTGACCGTACGATAGCCGGTATCAATAATCTGAGTGTGGCTATGGTAATCGAACAATTGAAGCAGCAATTAAGCGGTAAGGAAGTCGGTAAAATGGAATATCGCGGTGAGATGCGTGATATCGTCATAAAGGTGCCGGATATCCCGTTGAGTTCTCTTGGTGCTCTTGTCATCAAAAGTGGAACACAGGAATTTGTATTACAAGAGATTGCTACCATTACTCACGGACAAGCGCCCAAGGAGATTCTGCGCCGCAATCAAAGCCGTATCGGTAAGGTGATGGCTAATATGGATGCGAGTAAATCACTGGATAAAGTAGCAGCCGAAGTGCGTGAAACGGTGAAAGGTATTGAATTGCCTGCTAACTACAGTATCACAGTGACAGGAGAAGAAGAAAAACGACAAGAATCAATGAACAGTCTGTTGTTTGCTCTGATGCTTTCTGTTGTACTTGTCTATATGGTGATGGCTTCCCAGTTTGAATCCTTGCTGCATCCGTTTACGATTTTGCTGACTATTCCTCTGGCTGTAGTAGGTGCTATCTTACTTTTCTTCATTACCGGAACCACTATCAATATGATGGGAGTCATCGGTATTGTCATGCTGGGAGGTATTGCCGTCAATAACTCTATCATTCTGGTAGACCGTATCAATCAGCTTAGTCAGGCGGGAATGGAGTTGACTGATGCCATTGTAGAAGCAGGGCAACAGCGTATCCGTCCGATCATCATGACTACTTTGACTACGATTCTGGCCATGCTTCCGATGACATTCAGTTTTGGTGAAGGTGCATCTTTACGTTCACCGATGGCTATAGCTGTGATCGGAGGATTGATAACTTCTACTCTGATGAGTTTGATGGTTATTCCTTGTGTCTATTATGTCTTGGAGAATATCAAAAGACGTATAAATCGCCGAACTAAAAACAGCTGAAGATGAACTTTTTACTAAATAGGAGAATAACGATTTGTATGCTGTTTATTGTACTCAGCCTGCTGGGCTATGTGTCGTATAAACAACTTCCGGTGGAGTTGCTGCCCAACGCAGAACTTCCGGTTCTGTTTGTCCAGGTGTCGTCACAGCAGGATATGGACCCTTCGTATGTAGAGTCGGAAGTGATTATTCCACTCGAAGGAGCGGTCAGTGTGATAGGTGGAGTAGACAAACTGCAATCCTACATTGACAGGAGGCAGTCCAGCATACAGATTGACTTTAAAAAGAATATCAACTTCAAGATGACCAGTCTTAAACTGCAGGAGAAAGTGAATGAAATCGCAGCCTCCCTGCCGACCGGTTTTACCGTACAGGTACAGAAAGTGGATATTGCTCAGATGAATAATAACTTCATGGTGCTTCAAGTGCGTGGTACGGGAGGAACTGACCGTGTCCGGAGTCTGGTAGACGAGGATGTTCGCTCTGATCTGGAGAACATAGATGGAGTAGCTTCCGTCAATATCTACGGAGGACGGCAGAAAGCTATTGAAGTACGTCTGAATCCGGAGGCTTGCAAAGCTCTGAACCTCACAGCTTCCAAAATAAGCGGTTTGCTTTCGCAGAATACCCAGGAAAAGACATTTGTAGGCTTCGCAGATGAACCCAACAGCAAGAATTTTGTCCATGTCAATGCGATGTATACCAAAGTCTCTGATTTGGAGAATATAGTTGTCGCTCCCGGTCCTATTCTGCTGAAAGACGTGGCAACCGTCTTTTTTGACTTGAAAGATGAAACCACTTATAGTCGTGTGAATGGAAAAGAAGCCGTCTCGGTTGCTTTGATCAATGATTCACAGGCTAATCTGATTGAACTTTCACACCGTGTATCCGATGTGATTGAAAAGCTGAATGAGAAACTGGCTCCGCTCGAACTGGAAATTGTCATTCAGGAGAACAAGGCTGAAACCATGGAAAATAATATCAACCAGATTATTAATCTGGCATTGGTAGGGGGATTATTGGCTGTGTTCGTTCTTTGGCTTTTCCTGAAGAATATGCGGCTGGTGTTTTTTATCGCACTTTCCATACCGATTTCTGTCTATACGGCTTTCAACTTCTTCTACGCTTTTGGTATCACTATCAATAGTCTTACCTTGGTAGGAATGGCGTTGGCCATCGGAATGCTGCTGGATAATAGTGTCGTGGTGCTTGAGAATATTTATCGTTTGTCGGGAAACGGCTATACGCCCGAACGTTCGGTAACGCAGGGAACAAAAGAAGTGTGGCGCTCCATTGTGGCGGCTACCCTGACTACCATTACTGTATTCCTGCCGTTCGTTTTTTCTGATAATTTCCTGATAAAACTGATCGGGCACCATATCGGAGTATCCATTATATCAACTTTGACGATCTCGCTGTTTGTAGCTTTACTTTTTATACCGATGATTACTTACCTTCTTTTGAAGAGTAAGAGTGGGAACAGTGTCGTTTATGAAAAAGTATCGATCGTTCAGCGTCCGATGCAGGTCTATCTGGTCTTATTGAAGACTTGTATGCGTAATCCGGGAGTGACAGTCTTTGGAGCTGTGATCTTGCTTTTTGCAACGTTGATTTTGTCATTGACCTTGAATGTGCAACAGATGAAAGAAGTTGCTTCAGACCGGTTCAACATCAGTGTCGTGATGCCTACCGGAAGTACGCTTGAAAATACGGATAAGATTGTAAAGGTACTGGAAGAACGTCTGGAGGATTTTCCGGAAAAGAAAGATCTGATTTGCCGTATTCGGGAAAAAGAGGCGACTCTGACACTCGTTTTGCAGGAAGATTACACAAAGATCGCCAAACGGAAAATAGCCGATATAAAAGCGGATGTGCAGACTAAAGTTGCCAATATCAATGGTGCGGAAATCTATGTTTCTGATGCTATGGGAGGCGGAGGAGATAACTCGGCTCTGAGCAGTCTGGGCGGATTCATGCGTTTGTTGGGCATCGGTGACAACAGTGAACGGGTGGTGATCAGGGGATCTGATTTCGAAATGATGCAGATGGTGGCAGAGGAAGTGCGTTATTTGTTGGACGAACAGGATTTTGTACAGCATACTCATGTTTCGTATACTCCCCGTCAGGCGGAAATAAATCTGAACTTTGACCCTATTCTGCTGACTGCCTATGATATTAACCGTGGCAATATTACCACCGGATTAACTGCGCTTAATAATGAATACTCTTCCGAAGCTACTTTCAAGGTGGGAGAGGATATTTATGATATTATTATCCGTGACGAAATACCGGAAAAGGAAACTGAAGAAGAGGCACAGGAAAAAGCTCAGAAAGAGAAAACTGTGGATGACTTGCGTGCTATCCGGATAGAAAATGCCAATGGCGGTATGCACAATCTAGAAGATATATCGTCTCTGAATTATGGACGTGGGCGTTCGCGCATCATCCGTGTCAATCAAGATAAGCAGATTGAGGTATACTATGCTTTTCCGAGAGATGTTCAGTCTTCGAAAGATTTATTGGGAGGATATCGTTCCGATATCGACCAGTTGATTGCCAGTTATAATCTTCCGTCCGGAGTCGCTGTGCAGGTATTCCATGAGGAGGATGAATTCGGGGATTTCAAATTCCTTATTCTGGCAGCTTTTCTTTTGATATTTATGATCCTTGCTTCAGTCTTCGAATCTGTAGTGACGCCTTTTGTGTTGCTTTTTACCATTCCGTTGGCTGCTATCGGTTCTTTGCTGGCATTATTGCTTTCGAGCAACAGTCTGATGAATGCGAATACACTGACAGGGTTCCTTATTCTGTTGGGAGTAGTCGTCAATAACGGAATCATTCTGATAGATTACGCCAACATTTTGCGTAAACGGGGATACCGTCGGAACAGGGCGTTGATGACTGCCGGTATGTCACGTATTCGTCCCATTCTGATTACTTCCATCACCACAATTGCTGCCATGCTTCCGTTGGCTATGGGAGATACGGAGTATGCAGGGGCTATCGGTGCACCTTTTGCCATTACAGTGATAGGCGGACTTTTCTTTTCCGCCATGCTGACGCTGATTTTAATTCCGACAGTTTGTATGGGACTGGAAAATGTGCTTCAGTGGTACCGTTCGTTATCCCGTAAACTATGGACCATTCACCTGATTCTTTTTGTGTCCGGTGTAATCTGTATCTGGCTATACACTGACGGAATCCTTTGGCAGTCAATCTATCTGGTAGCACTGATTGCAGGCATACCGGGGATGACATACTTTGCGCAAACTAGTCTTCGGAGAGCTAAGGCGGAGGTTATCAATCCGGATGAAGAAATTCGTATTTCTGTCCGCAATCTGGTTAAGATCTACGATTGGCCTGGACACATCAGCCGTCAGTGGAACAGTGGTTTGCAATTACGCAAACGTCTGGGATTGAGCAATGAATACCATTCTTTGAAGGACTTTATCAATGTGCTATGGCAGTTTGGTATCTTACTGTTTGCCATTTATTTCACCTATTTCTTCATTCATAACAGGCTTTGGATATTCCTGTTCTCGTTCGCTATTTATGCAGCGATACTGTATTTGTGGAGAAAGGTACGTTCCTATTTATATTATCGATACGGAGATAATCGGGTAACAAAGATCGTAAACCGGGTGATATTCTGGAGTCTTCCTCCCCTTATCCTGTTTCAGTTATTCCGGAAACTGGATAATAACGGGCTGGTCATCATGATCGGATTGTTATGGCTTGTGGGTATTGCCATCTATGTCACTTCCCAGTATCTGTATGATCATGATGTACTATATCGTTTCTTTTCTGTCGATAAGTAAAGAACTGGCGTCTATCCGGGGCGGGGAAATGCTTCAGGGACTGCTCTCTATGGGAGTGTTTGCAGTTGCGGTATTCGCATTGATCTTTCTGTATTATACGAACTCGTTTCTTATAAGGAAAAGGAAGAAAGAACTTGGATTATATAATATTCTCGGGATGGGCAAACGTAATCTGGTAAGAATTCTTTTGTGGGAAAATATACTGACTGCCGTGATTTCTCTGGTTATCGGAATCGTGTTCGGAATTCTGTTCTCAAAACTTGCGGAACTTCTGGCAATTAAGCTTCTTGACGGGGCGACCGGATTCGGAGTTCATATAGAAATGAAGCCGATCCTTATGACAGTCGGTCTGTTTCTTGCGATCTTTCTGCTTATTATGATCCGCATGCTTGTGTCGGTATATAAACTTCGTCCGATTGAGATGCTCAGAAGTGAGAATGTCGGCGAAAAACCGCCGAAGGCAAACTGGCTCTTTGCATTTGCGGGAGCGGTGATCCTTGCCGGAGCATATTATCTGGCTGTGAAGATCATCGATCCGACAACTGCGATGCTTGTATTCTTTCTCGCGGTTGTTATGGTGATCATTGCCACATACCTTCTGTTTATTGCAGGTTCGGTCGCTCTTTGCAAGCTGCTGCAAAAGAGCAAAAAGTATTATTATAAGACGAGACACTTTGTATCTTTGTCACAGATGGTTTACCGAATGAAGAGAAACGGAGCGGGTCTGGCGTCGATCTGTATTTTATCTACGATGGTGCTTGTGACGATCTCGTCTACGATGTGTATTTATGCAGATACGGAATCGTCGATCAGAAACCGTTATCCACATGACATCACGATCGAGTGGAGCGGGAAAACATCCCTTCCGCAAAATGAGGACGGAACAGATACAGAATTAAAAGACAGCGTAGTGCAGCGTTTGACGCCGGAGATGACCATGCCGTATAAAGAGGCTGTGGAAAAGGTGCTTGAATCTCATAAAGTAAAGGCTGAGAACTTGGAAAATTATAATCTTTACTCTCTTTCCGGAGTACAGTCAGACGATGTTTTAAGTATTGATTTTGAAAAGATGAAAGGGGAGATTTCCTCGATTAATGCAGGGATGTCAGGATCTGTGAAGACGATGTATTTTACAACAATGGATGATTACAACAAACTGAAAGGCACAGACAAGACTTTGGCTGAAGATGAGATGATGCTCTACTCATATAAAACAGATTATGAGTATGATTCCTTTACGATCGACGGCGTCGGAACATGGAAAGTAGAGACAATGAAAGAACCTCCGATAGGGGTAGGCAACGCCATGGCGAATATGCAGGGGTCATATCAGGTTGTTGTAAAAGATTTGTCTGTGATCGAAAAAATAGCGACTGCGTACGAAACGATCAATGCAAAACCTTTGCAGGACGGAACATTGTACCTGCTTTCCCTGAAAGAATGTTATGACTTTGATCTGAAATGTGATGAAGAAAAACAGATAGAGATTTACAAGGATATTTTGGAATCTTTTGAGCATATATCCGAAGCGGCAGATGAACAGGGCAATCGGATGGGAGATTCGCTGGCAAATTATTATGCGGACAGTAAAGCGTACGGTAAAGGAGATTTCATTGCGCTCAACGGCGGATTGTTTTTCCTCGGAGTGCTTCTCGGAGCGGTATTCCTGTTCGGTACTGTGCTGATTATGTACTACAAGCAGATTTCCGAAGGATATGAAGATCAGGATCGCTTTAATATTCTTATGAAAGTGGGAATGACAAAGAAAGAAGTGAAGCAGACGATCAACTCTCAGGTGCTTACTGTATTTTTCATGCCTCTGATCATGGCGGGAATTCATCTTGCGTTTGCATTTCCGATGATTCAGAAAATACTGATGCTTATGTCAGGCGTGGAAGCGAAAGTATTTGTGATCGTGACGATCGGATGTTATCTCGTGTTTGCACTCTTCTATGTACTTGTTTATGTCGTAACGTCAAAAAGCTATTATACGATCATAAGCAGTAAGGAAAAATAGAAAAAATCAATAAATTTCTATTCATACCCGGGAAACAATGTTATACTTGAGTATATCAATACAGCGATCCGCAGAGAGGAGTGGCACATATGATGAAACACACGATTATCACGATCGGAAGGCAATTCGGAAGCGGCGGGCATGAAGTAGGAAATCGATTGGCAGAACGGCTTGACATTCCGCTTTACGATCATAATCTGATCCGCATGGCGGCGCAGGAGCTTCGGATCAGCAGTGAAGATGCGACGCAGGTAGACGAGACGATTCTCGGAAGATTTCTCACGGCATATATAGTCAGTACAGGAAACTATACTGCATTTATGAGCGGAGACGAGTCGGGAGAACCTCTAAGTGATCTCGTCTTTAACAGGCAGTCGGCGATCATAAGGAAACTTGCGGAGAAAGGTCCGGGAATTTTTGTCGGAAGATGTGCGGATTATATCCTCGGAGATTATTCAAACTGCATCAATACGTTTATTTATGCATATAAGGACGATCGTATCCGCAGAATCATGAAGCTTTATGAACTAAACGAAAAGCAGGCGGCAGATAAGATCAAAAAGACAGACCGCGAAAGGAAGCTTTATTATGAGGCAAGGACCGGCCGCGAATGGGGTGGAATCGAGTCGAACAGCATGATGTTTAATACGAGTCTTTTAGGGATCGACGGAGCGGTGGATGCTCTCGAAGCTATTTACCGCAAATGGGATGCCGGGAGAGACGTCGAGTCATAAAATGCCGGCATATATGTAAAATGAATGACACGTCATGCAGGGGAGTTTTTATTTCGGAAGAAAAAGCCGGATAGATACAAAATAAAGCAGTTAAAAACGGGTACGTGAAAAAAACCGAGCGTACTCGTTTTTTCTTATTGATAATCCTATATTTTTTGTGGTATAATCCTTATTAATCATGATAAACAGAGAAGAGATCGTTTATCGGAACAATAAGAGAAATGAAAGGGAATGAGACATGAGTTTTATATCGTATTTGATTAATGGAATCAGTCTTGGAAGTGTCTATGCGATCATAGCGCTTGGGTATACGATGGTTTATGGGATTGCGAAGATGCTGAACTTCGCCCATGGCGACGTTATTATGATCGGTGCGTATATGGCGCTGATCACGATGATGAAGGCGGGGATGTCGCCGATCCTTGCGATCGTTGCCGCTGTAATCGTGTGTACGGTACTCGGAATCTTGATCGAACGTATCGCGTACAAACCGCTGCGTAACGCATCGTCTTCACTTGCCGTATTGATCACGGCGATCGGCGTAAGCTACCTTCTCCAGAATACGGCGCTTCTCGTATTCGGGGCGAACGCACAGACGTTTCCGTCGGTTATTAAGTGGAAAGGTTTGTCTTTGGCAGGCGGCAAGCTGAACATTTCAGGGGAGACGATCGTGACGATCGCGGCATGTGTAGTGATCATGATCGTACTGATGCTGTTCGTGCAGAAATCAAAGCCGGGTCAGGCAATGCGCGCTGTATCGGAAGATAAAGGCGCGGCTCAGCTTATGGGAATCAATGTAAACGGAACGATCGCTCTTACGTTTGCAATCGGGTCGGCGCTGGCGGCTGTTGCAGGTGTGCTTTTGTGTTCGGCATATCCGAGCCTGACGCCGTATACAGGAGCGATGCCGGGTATTAAGGCGTTCGTAGCGGCTGTATTTGGAGGAATAGGTTCGATACCGGGAGCGTTTATCGGAGGAATTCTGCTCGGTGTGATCGAGATTTTCGGAAAAGCATACATTTCGTCACAGATGGCGGATGCGATCGTATTCGCGGTACTTATCATTGTGCTTCTTGTGAAACCTACAGGTTTGTTAGGTAAGAAAATTCAAGAGAAAGTGTAGGTGATCAGAGCGATGGATAAATTAAAAAATATGAAAAAAACTACAAAAAATAATATCATCACATATGCTCTTGTTATCGCGGCATTTGTGATCATGCAGTCACTGATCAACGCCGGAAGTATTTCCAGCCTTCTTGAAGGATTGATGGTTCCGCTTTGTATTTATATTATTATGGCTGTGTCGCTGAACCTCGTAGTCGGCGTACTTGGAGAATTGAGCCTCGGACATGCGGGCTTTATGTGTGTCGGCGCGTTTGCAAGTGCATTCTTTTCAAAATGCATGAGAGATACGATCGAATCGGCTTCACTGCGCTTCTTTCTGGCTCTTTTGATCGGAATTGCGGCTGCTGCGATCTTCGGCATTCTGATCGGAATTCCGGTTCTGCGTCTGAAAGGCGACTATCTGGCGATCGTGACATTGGCATTCGGAGAGATCATTAAAAACCTCGTAAACGTATTGTATATAGGTAAAGATTCCAACGGTTTTCATTTTTCGACAAAAGATGTGATGGCGCTGAATATGGAACCGGACGGAAAGGTTATCATTAACGGTCCGCAGGGGATTACGGGAACGCCGAAAGATGCGACGTTTTTTATCGGATTTATACTGATTCTGATTACGTTGTTTATCGTGCTTAATCTGATCCATTCAAGAGACGGACGCGCGATCATGGCGATCCGTGACAACCGTATCGCGGCGGAATCAGTCGGTATTAATATTACAAAATATAAACTGATGGCGTTTACGATATCTGCGGCGATGGCAGGAGCGGCAGGCGTGCTTTACGCTCACAATCTGTCTACGCTGACGGCGAATACAAACAACTTCGGTTATAATATGTCGATCATGATCCTTGTCTTTGTCGTTTTGGGCGGTATCGGAAATATCAGAGGTTCGATCATAGCGGCAGTGATCCTGACACTTCTTCCGGAGATGCTCCGTGGATTGTCAGATTACCGTATGCTGATCTATGCGATCGTTCTCATTGTCATGATGCTCTTTAACTGGGCGCCGAAAGCGATCGAGTGGAGAGAAAAATATCTTTCTTTCGGAAAGAAGAAAAAGGAGGCTGTAAAATAATGGCGTTACTGGAAGTTAAAAATCTCGGGATTTCATTTGGCGGTCTCCGTGCGGTAAACGGGTTTGACATTTCGATTGAAAAAGAAGCTCTGTACGGACTGATCGGTCCGAACGGCGCGGGAAAGACGACTGTATTCAACCTTCTTACAGGAGTATATAAGCCGGACAGCGGAAAAGTGCTGCTGGACGGAACGGATATTACAGGGAAAAACACGATTGAGATCAATAAGGCGGGAATCGCCCGTACATTTCAGAATATCCGGCTGTTTAAGCAGTTAAGTGTTCTTGATAACGTGAAAGTAGGACTTCACAATAAACATCATTATTCTACTCTTTCGGGAGTCTTAAGACTTCCCGGTTACAGAAAAGTGGAAAAAGAGATGGATGAGCAGGCAATGGAACTTTTGAAAGTGTTCAATCTGGAAGATGTGGCGCATGTTGCCGCCTCTAATCTTCCGTACGGACAGCAAAGAAGGCTTGAGATCGCCAGAGCGATGGCGACAGAACCGAAGCTTTTGCTGCTCGACGAGCCCGCTGCGGGCATGAACCCGAACGAGACGGGGGAATTGATGGACATGATCCGTTTTGTGAGAGAAAAATTCCATATGACGATCCTTTTGATCGAACATGATATGAAACTGGTAAGTGGTATCTGCGAGGAGCTGACAGTACTCAACTTCGGTGAAGTACTTGCACAGGGCAAGACAACAGATGTACTGAATGATCCTCAGGTAATCAAGGCATATCTGGGAGAATAGGGGGAAGTTTCGTATGTCAATGCTGGAAGTAAAAGATTTACAGGTATATTATGGTGTGATACAGGCACTCAAGGGAATTTCCTTTGAGGTAGAACAGGGCGATGTGGTAGCGCTGATCGGTGCCAACGGAGCCGGAAAATCTACATTTTTGAAGATTTTATCAGGACAGCTGGAGCCAACAAGCGGCGATATCGTGATGACGGCCGGCCAGAGGCTTTCCTTCCTCCAGCAGGACCAT
>OHNH01001113.1_pt1 | contig 11422 bp, 8 predicted proteins | sample 1569561 | NCBI WGS metagenome assembly OHNH01 (sample SAMEA3879510, study PRJEB24766) | human gut metagenome | biome: human-associated habitat; feature: feces | place: USA | collected 1985/1987
CCCGTCTGGGTCACGATGCCCGCAACGCGGCCGTTTTCGACGATCAGGTCATCAACGGCCTGCTGGAAGACGCTGAGGTTCTCCTGGCCTTCAATGCGCTCGCGCATGGCGCGGCGGTAAAGCTGACGGTCGATCTGGGCGCGGGTGGCCTGAACGGCGGCACCCTTGGAGCCGTTGAGAATGCGGAACTGAATGCCGGCCTCGTCAGTCACGACGCCCATGGCGCCGCCCATGGCGTCAAGTTCCTTGACGAGATGACCCTTGCCGATGCCGCCGATGGACGGATTGCAGGAGAGTTGGCCGATCGTTTCAACGTTGTGCGTCACGAGCAGCGTGCGGCGGCCCATGCGCGCGGCGGCAAGCGCGGCTTCCGCGCCTGCATGGCCGCAACCGACCACGATGACCTCAAATTTTTCGGGGTACAGCATTTATTTTCCAATACAGAACTTACTAAAAATCATGCCGAGGATGTCTTCGGTCGTCGTTTCGCCGAGGATCTCTCCAAGCGCGCGGCTCGCGAGGCGAAGCTCTTCCGCCACCAGTTCGGGCATGGGATCGCAGTCGATGAGAAGGAGGGCGCGGGAGACATGCTCCGCCGCCGTCTTCAGGCACTGCAGATGGCGTTCGCGCGCCATGAAGACGCCGTCCGTCGTCGCCGCCATGCCGACCACCTCGAGAAGACGGGCCTTGAGTTCGGACAGGCCGACTCCCTGTTTGGCGGAAATGGCGATCTCGCCGCCGGAGGCAGCCGACTCGCAAAGATCGACCTTGTTGTTCACGGTGATGAGGGGCACGCCGTGGCGGACCTCCTTCAGAACCTTGTCCAAAACCTCCGTGTCGTCCCTGATGAGGCCGGAGGCGTCCTTGAGATGCAACACGACGTCCGCCTTGCGGATCTCGACCAACGTGCGTTCGATGCCCTTGCTTTCGACGACATCGTCCGTCGTGCGAATGCCTGCCGTGTCCACCATCTTGACGGGCACGCCATTGAGCGAAACCCAGTGCTCGATGCGGTCGCGGGTCGTGCCGGGGATGTCGGTGACGATGGCCACCTCCTCTTGAGCAAGCGCATTGAGCAGGCTCGACTTGCCGACATTGGGACTGCCCACGATGGCCACGGTCACGCCTTCACGCAGCACCTGCCCCTGACGAGCGTTCTCCAGAATGGCGCGGATGCCCGTTTCGGCCTGAACAAGGCGCGTGCGGACCTTTTCCGAACCGATGACGTCGATGTCCTCTTCTGGGAAGTCGAGCGTGGCCTCGATGAAGGCGCGAAGCTCCGTGATGTTGCCGTCGACGTCGCGGACGGCATTGGAGAACTCGCCGCTCAAAGAGCGTCCCGCCGCCTGAACGGCGGATTCGCTCACGGCATCAATCAGATCGGCCACAGCCTCCGCCTGAGTCAGGTCCATTCGGCCGTTCATGAATGCGCGGCGGGTGAATTCGCCGGGCTCGGCCATGCGAAGCCCGAGATCACGGCACTTCTCAAGGCAGGTGCGCATGATGAGGCTCAGAAGCACGGGACCGCCGTGCGCCTGAATTTCGAGGACGGACTCGCCCGTGTAGCTGTGGGGAGCGGGAAAGAGCAGCACGATTGCGCGGTCAAGCACCCCGCCGTCCGTTCCGAGAAAGGGCAGGAGATGGGCGTAGCGCGCCTTCAGGGTGCAGTTCTCCCCGAACAGGCGCCCGACGATCTGGGCTTCGAGCGCCTTGCCGAAGGACAGGCGCAGAATGCCGATGCCGCCGCGGCCCGCGGCCGTCGCAACGGCGATGATGGGATCTTTGTCGCTGTGGTGCATAAAGCTCTTTCCGAGGGTTGCCGACGTCAGGATCGGCAGATTGTGGAGATTGTAATGCCCGCCCCGATCTCTTTGGTATACGATGGATGGGTTTGTGTATTCAGGTCCCTTTGAACCCATGTCCCTGCCACGTCCTCCCAACCGCAAGCCCTTTTTCGGACCGACGCTGATCGGCGCCTGCACCGGCATGATTCTGTGCATTCCCCTCGCGGCCTACACCGCCGCCGCGCTCGGGGACGACTACAACACGCGGGCCCTCATCTACTGCGGCTTTCTTCTCTGGTGCATCGTCGGCGCCGTCGTGCTCTTCATGAAGACGTGGCAGTCGGAAAACCAGAAGATCTCGCCTGCGAGATGCCTGCTCTGGTGCGCCTCTCTCTGGCTCTGGCCTCTTCTGCTGCTGCCGGGACTCTTCAGGAAGCGCAGCTGAACCTGCGCTCAAACAAAAAGGGATGCCTTCTAAGGGCACCCCTTTTTTGTTTGCCTTCAAAGAAGCACTAGTGCTTTAGCTCTGCAGACGCTTGGCGCGCTCGGCTGCGATGGTCTTGTTGATCCACCACTGCTGGAGAATCGACAGAACGTTGTTCGTAAGCCAGTAGAGCACGAGACCGGAGGCGAACACGAAGAACATCACCGAGAAGACGATCGGCATGATGTACATCATGCGGGCCTGCGTCGGATCAGTGGGCTTCGGGTTGAGCAGGATCTGCAGGAACATAGTCACGGCCATGATCGCAGGAAGCACGAACCAAGGGTCAGGCATCGCAAGGTCATGGACCCAGAGGACCCACGGAGCACCGCGAAGCTCAACGGAACCCTGAAGCACCCAGTAGAGCGCGAGGAACACGGGAATCTGCAGCATGATCGGGAGGCAGCCGCCGACCGGATTGATCTTTTCCGTGCGGTAGAGCTCCATCATGGCCTGGTTGAGACGCTGCTTGTCGTCCTTGTAGCGATCCTGCAGCTGCTTCATACGCGGCGTGACTTCCTTCATGCGGGCCATCGAACGATAGCCGGCGGCCGAAACCGGATAGAGAATCGCCTTCACGATGCAGGTCAGAAGCACGATGGCCCAGCCCCAGTTGCCGACGATGCCGTAGAGGAAGGACAGGAGCCAGTAGATCGGCTTGGCAAGGAACGTGAGCCAGCCGTAGTCGACCACGAGCTCAAGGCCCGGAGCGATCTGTTCAAGGCGGTCCTGATCCTGCGGGCCGGAGTAGAGCACGGCCTTGTCGGTCACGGACTTGCCGGACTCGATGGTGCCGAGCTTCACGAGCGTGCCGACGGAGTAGAGGTTCTTGGAGACCTCACGGGCATAGTTCTCGCGCTCCTCACCGTTGGCGGGAACCCAAGCGCTCACGAAGTGGTGCTGGACCATGGCGAGCCAGCCGTTGTTGGTGAACTTCTCGAAGGAGGCGCTGTTGTCGGCGATGTCGCCGAACTCAAGCTTCTGGAACTTCTCTTCGTCGGAGTAGAAGGCGGGACCCGTGTACGTGGAGTACATGGAGCTTTCGCCTTCAGGCTTGCCGCCGTCGCGGGTGAGCTGATAGTAGGCGGACGGCTGAATGGCGGCGCCGCTGTTGTTGACGACTTCGGTCGAAACGTCGATGCCGTAGTGGCCGCGGTTGAACGTGTAGGTCTTCTTGACCGTCACGCCGCCCTTGGTGGCTTCAAAGATCACGTCAAGCTTGTCGGCGTCGCCCATGCTGAGCTTTTGGCTGACGAGCTTGTACTGATCCTTGTGATTCGGGAAGTTGCCGCCGACAAGGCCGCTCTGGGCGACGTAGGTGCGGTTCTTCGTGATCTCAAGAAGATCGACGTTGCCGAGATTCTCGGCTGGCTTGCGGTCGAGGATGAGACCGGCGAGGCCCACTTCGGTCCAGTCGGCCTGACGCGGGATCAGCGTCATTTCGGTGCCGACGATGACGGCGCCCTCGCGGTCGAAGGTGACCTTCATGCGATCGGTTTCAACGACGACAGGATCCTTGACGGCGACAGCGGACGGAACCGTGGCGTCAATGTCCTTGCCAGTCGGGACGCTAGAGGCTGCGTCGGCAACGGCCTGCTGTTCAACGGCCTCCGTATGGAAAAAGGACTTCTCGCCCTTGTAGACCTGATAGTTGTCCCACAGCAGGAAGCAGGAGGTAAAAAGAATCGCCCACAAAAGAGCGCGTTGCATGTCCTTTCCCATTTTTATCCACTACTTCTTTTGGATGTTGAAAAGATCCGTAGATCCCTTGTCTTCTTGTTCTTCCGGCCTGCACTCTCTGCACCAGCAGCGCCAGCGGAACTTCGCCGGCACCGGATCCAGCCCGCGCCCTCCAAGAGGATGACAGCGCAGCAGACGGTAGATGGTCAGATAGGTTCCCTTGACGGCACCGTACTTTTCGAGTGCCTCAATGGCATAGTTTGAACACGTGGGAACGAATCGGCAACTCCTTCCCACCCACGGAGACAGGGTCAGCTGATAGAGCCTGACCAGCATCCGCAGAAACTTCGCCACCACCGTCACTCGCCCCGGGTCTGCGCAAGCTGCTTCGGAAGACGCTTCAGGAGCGCCTCCATGAGCGACCGCGCATCAGTCCTCAGGGACAGCTTCAGGGCGTTGACGCCCTGATCGATGCCGGGGATCTCCTTCAGGGGAACCCTGAGCCTTAAAGAAACGTCAAGCCCCACGCCTTGCTCGCCGAGAAGCGCCGCAAGATTTGGGGCTTGCTTTCTTGCAGCCTCCCTCAAGGTTCTCTTGACCAGTGCACGGTCCACGGAGCGATGGGCGTTGCGCTTTCCGACGGTGATGCCGAAGCGAAGCCTGCCCGGCTCCTCAGGGAATTTCATTGCGTTGATCGAAAAGTACTTCGACGTGAGTCGGAAGGTATTTTCGTTCCGCGTATGCACAAGCACCCCATAGTCCGCGCTCTTGATGATGCGCAAACTACGGGGAAACTTAAGGGGTGCCGCTGTGTAGCTGGACACGGCGATCGTTACCGGCCGTGAACGAGCCGATTAGAGAGCCAGGGTGTGACGGCCCTTAGCGCGACGGCGAGCGAGAACGCGACGACCGCCCTTCGTGCGGCTGCGAACCAGGAAGCCGTGCGTACGAGCACGCTTGACCTTGGAAGGCTGATAGGTACGTTTGGTAGCCATGATTAATCCTCAATAGGCATGAACCTCGGCGCACGTCGGTGCAGCACGAGGAAAAAACAACAGGGGTATGCCAGCCACACAGTCCCATGTCAATCGTTCTGGAAACGGGCTAGCCAAATGAGTCTCCGCAAGCCGGCGCTTTTGTTCTGTACGGTGCCGCCCGCGGTGCCGCCGGCGACCCCGCAATCATCGAGATTGCCGAGTTACGAAAAGTTAGATATTAGAACTCAATGAGGGGGGATTTGTCAAACGAAAACCACAAAAAATCTTGTCCTGTCATGAAGTTCGGTAGGCTTCCCCTCAGGCGAAGGCTCGAAAAACACAACATCTGGGGGTCGGGAGCCGACAAACCACATTGGGTTGTGTAAATCTTTTCTCCACGCTTTTTCAGGAAAGCCCAAGTTGTTGAGAGGCAAGGGAAATCTTATCCACACCGAATTGTGGATAAGTTATCCTCAAGCAAAGTTATCCACGGACAAATCGGCTAAAATAATATATTCGTCTTCCTTGCCCCGCCCTGCCCGGCAGGCCGCCCAGGCAAGCCTTCAATCTACATCTAGGCCCGTCATGAACAACTTCTGGCAAGACTGTCTCGCGCAGATCAAAGCGATGAAGCTTCCTCCGATGATCATCACCAATTGGTTCGAACCGATTGAGCTGGTGCGGTGGGACAGCGAACGCGGCGACATGGTCCTTGAAGCGCCCGCCAGCAAGGTGCAGACGATCCGCGCGACGTATCTGAAGACCATTCAGGACGTGGCCGTGCACCTCTACGGCGGCCAGGTGAAGGTCACCCTGCAGGCCGTCGGCGCACTCGCAGGCGACGTGCAGACTCCTGCTCAGCCCAAGGGACCGTCCCTCGAGGACATTGAGAGGAGACGCGAAGAGACCGGCCTCCTTCCCGGCCTCACCTTTGAAAACTACGTCAACGGCAACGCCAACCAGCTCGCCGTCGCGGCCGCGGAACACGTCGCCACTACGATGGGCATGCAGTACAACCCGCTCTACATCTATGGCGGCGTCGGTCTGGGCAAGACCCATCTGATGCAGGCCATCGGCCACCGCTATCTCGACCTTCATCCGAAGGCACGCGTCCGCTGCATCTCCGCCCGCCACGCGCGACTCCTCGAGCTCCCGCAAGGCGCTTCAGATGTTCGACGAGCGCTACCGCAACCTCGACCTGCTTCTCATCGACGACGTCCAGTCCTTCTCGGGCGCCAAGGGTTCCCAGGCGCAGTTCTACCGTGCCTTCGAAGCGCTCGTGCCGCACAACAAGCAGGTCGTGCTCACGGCCGACACGTACACCCGCAACCTCAAGGACATCGAGCAGCGCCTAATCTCGCGCTTCTCCCAGGGCCTGTCCGTCGCCATCGAGCCGCCCGAGCTTGAAATGCGCATCGCCATTCTGCTCAACAAGGCCAAGGCGCTCGGCGCCGCGCTGCCCGAAGAAGTGGCGATGTTCATCGCCAAGCGCCTCAAGTCCAACGTCCGCGAACTTGAGGGCGCCCTTCAGCAGGTCATCGCCTACCAGCAGTTCCAACCGTCGGCCGCCAAGGAAATCACAATCGACATCGCCAAGCACGTCCTTCGCGACCAGTTCTCGGTCAACAACAACCTGATCACGATCGAGAGCATCCAGAAGACCGTCGCCGACTACTACAACATCAAGGTCGCGGAAATGCATTCGAAGCGCCGCCCCGCCAACATCGCCAGGCCGCGCCAGATTGCCATGTACCTCACCAAGGAGCTGACCCAGCACAGCCTCCCCGAAATCGGCGCCAACTTCGGCGGCCGAGACCACACGACCGTCATGCACGCCGTGCGAAAGATCACTCAGGAACGCCAGGGCAACGCCGAGCTCAATCACGAGATCCACGTGCTCGAGCAGATGATCAAGGGCTGACAGAAGCACCCGACGGAACCCGATTTTTTGAATTTTTCACCAGGTATTTGTTATGAAGAACATCCAGAGCGTCTGCGAAAACCTGCTCAAACCCGTCAAAATCGTCGAAGGCATTGTTGAAAAGCGCCAGACGCTGCCGATTCTGAGCAACATCCTGATCGAGCAGAACGGCGAGAACGTCAAGTTCTCCGCCACTGACCTCGATATCCAGATCAGCACCGAGGCTCCCGTCGGCGTCGCAGGCGTCGACACCCGCTTCACGGTCGGCGCCTCCAAGCTCGCCAGCATCCTGACGGCTCTTCCCGCCACCAACGAGGTCCAGTTCGATCTCGGCGACCGCGGCCTCACGATCAGCAGCAACAACGGCAAGTTCCAGCTTCAGACGCTCTCCGCCGACGAATACCCCGTCCTCAAGGAAAGCCAGTGGGAGACGACGCTCTTCATCCCGTCCCGCACGCTGCGCTACCTGCTCACGATGACGGCCTTCGCTATGGCCAGTCAGGACGTCCGCTACTACCTCAACGGCGTACTCTTCGTCGTCGAGGGCAAGAAGCTTCGCACCGTCGCCACCGACACCCATCGTCTCGCCTGCTGCGAAGTCGACGTTGATGACGAAAACACCCCGATGCAGGCCATCATCCCGCGCAAGACCGTGCGCGAGCTCATTCGCCTGCTCCCCGAGGACGACACGCCCGTCCGCGTCCAGTTCACGGACCTTCAGGTGTGCTTCTCCTTCGGCAACATCACCTTCATGAGCAAGCTCATCGAAGGCCGCTTCCCCGACTACAAGCGCGTGCTTCCCTCTCAGGACACGAACCCGAACGCCCTTGAACTTGAGCGCGAAGCGATCTCCAACGCGCTTCGCCGCGTCGGCATCATGACGAACGAGAAGTTCCACGGCATCCGCTGGATCCTCAACGGCGAGGGCCTGCAAATCCAGAGCACGAACTCCGACCACGAAGAGGCTCTCGAACGCTTCGACGTGCCCTGGACGCACGACGAGCTCGACATGGGCTTCAACATCACCTATCTCCTTGAAGTGCTCGGCATCCTCAAGAACAAGACCGTCCGCTTCAACTTCTCCACCGCCTCCGGCAGCGTGCTGATCACGATGCCCGAATCGCAGGAGCGCTTCCGCTACGTCGTGATGCCGATGCGCATCTGACGCTCCGAGCGCACGAGAGGAAACCGAACTAGAACAAGGCTCGGCAAGCACCGCAGCCTGCATACCGCTTACTGCAGACCGGCTCAGGGCCGGTCTGCCGAAGGATTTATTCAATGACCGAAATGGACACGAACAGCGATCAGCAACCGACCACTGCGTCTACCTACGACGAGCACAGCATCCAGATTCTGGAGGGCCTGGAAGCCGTTCGCAAGCGTCCGGGCATGTACATCGGCGACACCGCCGACGGCTCCGGGCTTCATCATCTGGTTTATGAAGTTGTCGACAACTCCATCGACGAAGCTCTTGCAGGCTACGCCACGAAGATTCAGGTCACCATCCACACGGACAACTCGATTTCCGTCGTGGACGACGGCCGCGGCATTCCCTCGTCCATCAAGTGGGACGACAAGCACAAGCCCAAGCGCAGCGCAGCGGAAATCGCCCTGACCGAACTTCATGCCGGCGGCAAGTTCGACAACAACGGCTACAAGATCTCCGGCGGCCTGCACGGCGTCGGCGTCTCCTGCGTGAACGCGCTTTCGACCTGGCTGCGCCTCATCGTGCGCCGCGACGGCGAAGCCCGTCTCCTCGAATTCGAACGCGGCAAGGTCAAGAACCGCCTCATTGAAACGGCCAAGGATCCCGTCACGGGCGCCGAAGTCCTCATCTCTCCGATGAAGCTTCTCGGTCCGACGAGCCGTCGCGGCACGGAAGTGCACTTCCTGCCCGACACGCAAATCTTCGAGCAGATCACCGAGTTCAACTACGACACCCTGCTCTCGCGCCTGCGCGAGCTTTCGTTCCTCAACTCCGGTGTTCTCATCGAGCTCAAGGACCAGCGCACCGCACACGAAGCCCAGCTTCTGACGGACAAGGGCCTCGTCGCCTACGTCCAGTTCAAGAACCAGAGCCGCACGGTGCTCCACCAGAAGATCTTCCACGCCAAAGAAACGGTCTACGAAAACGGCATCCCCATTGAGGTCGAGATCGCCATGCAGTGGCAGGACGGCTACAGCGAAGTCCTTTCCGCCTATACGAACAACATTCCGCAGCGCGACGGCGGCACGCATGTGACCGGCCTGCGCATGGCCATGACCCGCGTTCTCAAGAACTACATCTCCGCCAACGAAATCGGCAAGAAGAGCGGCAGCAAGAAGGCCGACATCGATCCCGAGGGCGACGACATGCGCGAAGGCCTGACGTGCGTCCTCTCCGTGAAGGTGCCGCAGCCCAAGTTCAGCTCCCAGACGAAGGACAAGCTCGTCTCGAGCGAGGTCCGTCCCGCCGTCGAGGAGGTCGTGTCCCGCGAGCTCGAGCTCTACCTCGAGCAGAATCCCGCCGATGCCAAGATCATCTGCGAGAAGATCGTGGCGGCCGCCCGCGCCCGCGAAGCCGCCCGCAAGGCCCGCGACATCTCCCGCAAGAGCTTCTCCGGCGGCGGCCTGCCGGGCAAGCTCGCCGACTGCCGTGAAAAGAATCCGGCCAACAGCGAACTCTTCCTGGTGGAGGGTGACTCCGCAGGCGGCTCGGCCAAGCAGGGCCGAGACTCCAAGTTCCAGGCCATTCTTCCGCTGCGAGGCAAGGTGCTCAACGTGGAAAAGGCCTCTCAGGACAAGCTCCTCGACTCCGAGCAGATCCGCATGCTGACGCTTGCGCTCGGCACCAACATCGGCAAGGACTTCGACATCTCGCGTCTGCGCTACCACCGCATCATCATCATGACCGATGCTGACGTGGACGGCGCGCACATCCGCACGCTGCTCCTGACGCTCTTCTACCGCCAGATGCCTCAGCTCATCGAGAACGGTCACGTCTACATCGCCCAGCCGCCTCTCTACAAGGTGAAGAAGAACCAGGCCGACAAGGGCGTGTTCCTCAAGGACGAGCGTGAAATGAGCGACTATCTGCTCAAGATCGCCATGGAGGACGCACGCCTCTACCGCAACAAGGACGCCTTCGACGCCGACACGCCGGTGCGCGGCTCCGAGCTCGAGACGCTTGTCAACGAATACCTTCAGTCGAGCGACGTCATCGCCCGCCTTCAGGGCGTGATCGACAAGTCCGTGCTCGTGGCCATCGCCGCAGGCGTCGACATCAACCTTGAAAACGAGTTCACCTCGCACCACACGGCCGAAGTGCTTCAGCAGGAGCTTCGCGATCCGAACGTCAAGGTCGAGGCCGTCTACGACGAGGAGAACGAGAAGCACCTGCTCAAGGTCCACCGTCTCAAGCACGGCAATTACAAGACGACGAACGTCACGCCCGAGTTCACGCTCTCCGCCGACTACAGGAAGCTGCAGGAAAGCGCCGCAATGCTCCGCGGCATCATCGGCACGGGCGCCCGCGTCGCGCGCGGCAAGAACGACCAGGCCGTCAAGAACTTCGGCGAAGCCGTCAACTGGCTGCTGAAGCAGGCTGAAAAGGGCATCATCCGCCAGCGCTACAAGGGACTGGGTGAAATGACGGCCGAGCAGCTCAACCTGACGACCATGGATCCGTCCGTGCGCCGCATGCTGCGCGTCCGAATCGAAGATGCCGCCAGCGCAGACGCCATCTTCTCGATGCTGATGGGCGACGTCGTCGAACCGCGCCGCGACTTCATCGAGACCAACGCGCTCTTTGCCGGCAACATCGACGCCTGATCGCCGAGGGAAACAGGATGGCCGGCGCCGCTGGCCTTCCGCTTTCACCGCCTCAAACCATTGGAGGACGCCGCGTGGATAATCTCAAGGAAAAAGTGGTCATCGCCGTTTCCTCAAGGGCGCTGTTCGATCTTGAGGAGGAGCACGCGCTTTTCGAGGAAAAGGGCTACAAGGCATTCAGGGACCATCAGGTCCGCTACCAGAACACGCCCCTGCGTCCGGGCGTGGCCTTTCCCTTCGTGCGCCGCCTGCTGGCGCCCTTCAGGGTCATTGCGCTCTCGCGCAACTCTCCTGAGACGGCCCAGCGCTTCTTCCATTCGTGCCGCCACTACAGGCTGCCCATTTCGGCGGGCGGCTTTACGTCGGGCCACTCGACCTATCCGTATCTGGCCGCCTTCAACGCCTCTCTCTTTCTGAGCGCCAACCCCGAGAATGTCCGCAATGCCATCGCCGCAGGCCAGCCTGCGGGCCTCGTGATGCCGTCTCCCGTCGGGGACGAGGATGACGACGCCAGTCCGACGCTGCGCATCGCCTTCGACTTCGACGGCGTGATCGCCGACGACGAAAGCGAGCGCGAGTACCAGAAGGAGGGGCTCTCGGGCTTTCATCGACTCGAGCAGGAAAAGGCCTCCACGCCCCATTCGCCGGGGCCCCTGCGCAGGCTCTTCGAGCAGCTGTCGGCCTTTCAGCGCTTCGATTACAACCACAGGGGCGCCGCAGACCCGTACTTCGAGCCCGCCGTCCGCATCTCCATCGTGACGGCTCG
>OHNH01001114.1_pt1 | contig 11420 bp, 9 predicted proteins | sample 1569561 | NCBI WGS metagenome assembly OHNH01 (sample SAMEA3879510, study PRJEB24766) | human gut metagenome | biome: human-associated habitat; feature: feces | place: USA | collected 1985/1987
CTCTTCGAGGCCCATGCTGACCAAGGGTTGCTGCAAGGGAAACAACTATGAACAACGCTTCGCCTTGGACACATTTCCTGCTGATTTCTACTGGCGTAATGTCCTGGCGAAGCCTTGTATTTTGTTGTTTACCTTGCAGCAGGAGTGCAATACGCGCGAAGCGTGTAGGTTGTTGTTGTTGTAAAAGTTGTATTTGTTGTTTTCCCAAATTCAGCAGGAATTGTGTCCCCACAAGCCTTGTGTATTGTTGCTTACCTGGCAGCAGGAGGTATTGGCAACAGCACAAACCCTATCACTCGATTTTCCGGAAGAACCAAAAAACGATGGGGGACGGAACGCATTCCATCCCCCATCAAGGAGTTATGACCGTGTTGATCAGTTCGTCTTCTACGCTCCGCAGAAGAATAGGACGACCACCTGGGCCGCCAGGATGCGGAGGAACATCGACAACGGATAGACCGTGGAATAGCCGATGGCGGAAGCCTCACCCTGGCAGACGCTGTTGGCGTAGGCCAGTGCGGGAGGATCGGTGTAAGTACCTGCTATCATACCCATTACGGTGAAGAAGTTGAACTTGAACTTCAAGCGGGCAATCGTTCCTACGATCAAGATCGGGATGATCGTGATCAGGAATCCGCAGAGCACATATTTCAGTCCATCTCCGGCCACCACCGTCTCCCAGAATCCTGCTCCGGCCTTGATGCCGACGGAGGCAAGGAAGAGGGCGAGACCAAACTCACGCAGCATGAGGTTGGCCGACGTCGTCATATAGGTGATGAGGTGGAAGCGTGTGCCCCAGCGGCCGATGAGGATGGCGATGATCAGCGGACCACCGGCGAGACCCAGTTTCAAGGGGACGGGCATGCCCGGGATGGCCACGGGCAGGCTACCGAAGATCAGACCCACCATGATACCGATGAAGATCGTGCCGAGGTTGGGGGCGTTGAGCTTGCGCTCAGAGTTGCCCATCATTTCGGCCACGCGGTTAACGTTGTCTCTCGGACCGACCACGTTGATGCGGTCGCCGACGTGGAAGTGGTGGTTGCGGCTGGCAAAGAGGTCCATGCCCAGGCGCGAGATACGCGTGACGTTGACGCCATAGACACTGGAGAAGTGCATCTTGCCCAGCGTCTTGCCGTTCATGTCGGGATTGGTCACGATGATGCGCTTGCTGATGAGCGGCTGCTTCTCGTCGTCGCTGTCCATCCACTCGCCGTCGATCTCCGTACCGATGAAAGCCTTGATGGCCTCGGCGTCGGTCTGCGCGCAGACGATCAGCACCTCGTCGCCGAGCTCAAAGACGGTGTCGCGGTTGGGGACGCACATCTTGCCATCGTGGACCATGCGCGAGGCCACGATGTCGCGGTTGAGAAACTCGCTGATCTCCTTTAGGTTGCGTCCACAGATATGGGCGTTCTGCACGCGGAGGTACATCTTGTAGGGCATCTCGGCGGGGTTGCCCTTCTCAGCAGCGGTCAGCTTGGCGTTCTCCTCGTCGAAGTTGCTACGCGTCAGCACCTTGATGAGCAGCGTCGTACCGATGATGCCGAGCACACCGAGCGGATAGGCACAGGCGTAGCCGTTGGCAATGGAGGGCGGGTTGCCGTTGGTGAAAACGGACTGCAGGGCCTCGTTGGCAGCACCAAGTCCCGGCGTGTTGGTCACGGCTCCGTAGAGCGTACCGACCATCATCGGCAGGTTGTTGGGGTCTTTGGTGTCGAAGAAAATGTAGTAGCAAGCAAACATCACCAGCACGTTGAGCACCACGGTGATGGTGGAGAGCATGTTGAGCTTGATACCACCTTTGCCGAAACTCTCGAAGAATCCTGGTCCGACCTGCAGACCAATCATAAAGACGAAGAGGATCAGACCAAAGTCTTGCAGGAAAGTCAGCACGGGCACCGGGCCTGTGAATCCGACGTGACCTGCGAGGATGCCCACGAAGAGCACGAAGGTGACTCCCAAGGAGATGCCGCCTATCTTGATCTTGCCAAGATAGACTCCCACGGCAATGACAACAGCGTAGAGCAAAGCAATGTGCGCCACACTGTCAGGGGTCGTAAATAGTTTTACTAACCAGTCCATTTCTGTTTTTTAATTCTCTGATTTTGATAAATTAATGTTTTGCGGGTGCAAAGTTACAAAAAAAAGCCGACTTACTTACTGTTTTTTCGGAAATTATGCGTCCGCCCTCTTCTTTGCCCGTTTTTACCCGCAGCGACAACCATCGTCCCGCTTCCCCGTTTACTTGCAAAATCAACGAATTCCCCCTCGCTTTTCTTTGAAAGGCAAAGAAAGGGTAGGGGATAACTTGTGAAAGCCTTCAATAGGTATCCAGCAACGCTCCGCCAGAACCGCGGGTGCGGTCTCCCAGATGAGCTGGTCAAACGGGAGGTTGTCCATCATCCAGGCAAACCACTGGCGGCCCGTCTTGGCGTCGGGGACGAAGATGTCGGCAGCGCAGCCGCGGGTGTGGTCCGAGGTTTTCACGCCCCCGACGGCGGCGTTGAGATAATTGGCATGTTCTTGATCATTTTAAATGTTATTTTTTGATGTTCTATTATTAATACCCGTTGATGACTGGGAAAGCCCGATGTGGGGAAGGGTGATGCGAAATCCTTAATGTGATAATGTGTTGTCGGTCGTGCACGCCACGGCGAGTCGGCTCTGAAAACCGTCTTTGCCATGGATATCTTCCTGGTATCCAACTTAGATGTTTACCATCTTTGTTTACAAAAATCGACTCTTGAGTCGATCCTGTTAATGAACGATAGCACTGAAAGAGTTGTTATAGTTGTAAATGTTGTATTGGTTGTCTTCTTCGCTTGTCCTCGCATTGCCACCGAAAGCAGAGAGAAAAGACTTCATTTGTCAAACCCTTAAACGAAAGAAAAATCATGGATGAAAAGAAAAGACAGTTGTGGCGCTTCGTCATTCAGACCGCCATCTCGATCCTCACGGCCATCGCCACGGCTCTCGGCGTGACGAGCTGCATGGCGGGCGTATAGCCCTCGGGCTTAGGCTTTGCAGCGCGCCCAGCACAGCACAACCAGCACAGCGCTGCACAACGCGGTGCGGCCACCCACAAACGCAACACGCCCCAAGGCCAGGGCCTTGGGGCGTGCGTATGAAGAAGTCGTACCGACGATGTGATGAAAAGTCCGAGTATAAACGATATGAGTGCTCCTTGTCGTTTGTAATCCACCGGCCTTGCGGCTTAGTCGCGGAGATGCGATTTATGTGGCCCGCCATTGACTTGAAGGAAGCGGTCTCGGGTTTTCTGTTTTATTTGATGACTATCCCGATCGAATCGATACGACCCTTTTTCTTCTTTCTTGCGTGCAAAGTTAGCATATTATCTCGTTATCACCAAACAATACGCCCACTTTTTCTCCATTTCCCACGATTTTCTTACATCGCTGCGTCGAGCAGGATTTCGGAAAGGGTGGGGTGGATGTGGATCGTATCGTGGAGATCCTCGACCGTCGCCTCGCGGCAGATGAGGGCGGAGACCTCCTGGACGATGTCGGCGGCATGGGCGCCATAGACGTGGCATCCCAGCAACTTGCCATCCTCGGCGACAAAGAGCTTGAGCAGTCCCTCCGTCTCCTCCATCGCCACGGCCTTGCCATTGCTGCGATAGAACGACTTGCGCACGGTGTAGGGCGCGCCGCTCTGCTTCAACTGGTCTTCGGTGGGACCCACGCAGGCTGCCTCAGGATAGGTGAAGATGGCGCTGGGGACGACGTCGAGGCGGATGCCGTCGGTCTTGCCCAGGATATGGTTGACGGCACGCAGGCCCTGTGCTTCGGCGGCATGGGCGAGCTGGATGCGACCGTTGACGTCGCCGATGGCATAGACGCCGGGGACGTTGGTCTGCATGTTGTCATCGACGGTGATGCCCTTGCGGTCGTAGGCGACGCCAGCAGCCTCCAGGTTGAGGTGGTCCATGTAGGCACCGCGACCCGTGGCGACAAGCACGACGTCGGCTTCCAGATCGACGCGCTGACCCTTGCGCTCGAAGGTCACGACGGCCGTGTCGCGGCCCTCAGCGCCAGGGATGGTGCGGATGTCCTGGACGCCACTCTGCATATAGAACTTGATGCCGCGCTTCTCCAGCGCCTTGCGCATGCGCTTGGCGATGTCGGCGTCGATGGGAGGGAGACACTCCTTGAGAAACTCAACCACCGTCACCTCGCTGCCAAACGTCTGGAAGGCGGAGGCAAACTCCATGCCGATGACGCCCGCTCCGATGATGCAGAGGCGGCGCGGCACGAAGTCGATGTTGAGCAACTCCGTAGAGGTCATGATGTTGCTGCCGATGTGGGGGTTGTCGTGCATGAACGGCAGGATCTTCGACTGCGAACCCGTGGCGATCAAGATGTTCTTGGCCGTGTATTGCTCACCGCCGACCTCGACGGTGTGGGCATCGACGAAGTGGGCCTCGCCCCTGACGAGGGTGATGCCGGGCTGCGAGAGCAGCGTTCCGATGCCTGAGACGAGCTGGGCCACGACCTGGTTCTTGCGCTCCAGGATGGGCTTGAAGTCGATGCCGTTCTCAGACTTCGGCACCAGCGGGTTGCGATAGAGGTCGGCGTCGTGGGCAAAGCTCTTCGTGGGGATGCAGCCCACGTTGAGGCACGTGCCACCCAGTTCGCCCTTCTCGATGATCACGACCTGGAGGCCGTGCTTGGCAGCATAGCCGGCGGTATGATAACCGCCAGGTCCTGCTCCGATGATGATCAGATCAGTCGTTGTCATGCTGCAGCTGCTTGAAAGTGGTGATCGGATGCTTGGCGGCCAGCACGTCATCGACGCGGCCGATCGGCGTGTTGTGGGGAGCCGACTTCACCTCCTCGGGTGTCTCGCGGGCCTCCTGGGCGATCTTGTGCATCACCTCGATGAAGCCGTCCATCGTCTCCTTGCTCTCGTTCTCCGTCGGCTCGATCATCAAGGCCTCGTGGAAGAGCAGCGGGAAGTAGATCGTCGGCGCGTGGTAGCCGTAGTCGAGCAGGCGCTTGGCCACGTCCATCGTCGTGACGCCCGTCGATTTGTCGCGCAGTCCGTTGAAGACAAACTCGTGCATGCAGGTCGTCGGGATCGGGAGTTCGAAGTCGTCCTTGAGCGACTCCTTGATATAGTTGGCGTTGAGCGTGGCGAGCGGACCAACCTTCTTCACCTGGTCGCGGCCGAGCGTGAGCAGGTAGGTGTAGGCGCGCACGTTGACCAGGAAGTTGCCGAGGTAGGCACCGACGTGGTTGGCCTCCGTGGAATACTCGCCGTCGCTGGCGGGATTCTCTACGACGAAGCGGTCGCCATCCTTGACGACGTGGGGCTTCGGCAGGAACTGCTCCAGGCCCTTGCGCACACCGACGGGACCATCGCCAGGACCACCGCCGCCATGAGGCGTGGAGAAGGTCTTGTGGAGGTTGATGTGCATCACGTCGAAGCCCATGTCGCCCGGACGGGCCACACCGAGGATCGGGTTGAAGTTGGCACCATCATAATAGAGGAGCGCGCCGCAGGCGTGGACGAGCTTGGCGATCTCGGGAATCTCCTTCTCGAAGAGGCCCAGCGTGTTGGGGTTGGTCATCATGATGGCGGCGATGTCATCGCCCAGGAGCGGCTTGAGGTCCTCGACATCAACGAGACCCTCGGCGGTGCTCTTCACCTCGACGATGTCCAGTCCGCAGACGGCAGCCGAGGCGGGGTTGGTGCCATGGGCCGAATCGGGGACGATCACCTTCGTGCGCTTCACGTCGCCACGGCTCTGATGGTAGCTGCGGATGATCATCAGACCCGTCAGCTCGCCATGGGCACCGGCGCAGGGATTGAGCGTGAAGTCGTGGAGGCCAGCGAGCGTGGCGAGGCTGTGCTGGAGGTTATAGACCACCTCCAGGGCGCCCTGAGCCGTCTCGACGGGCTGCAGCGGGTGGAGGTTGTTGAAGCCCGGCAGGGCGGCCATCTCCTCGTTGATGATGGGATTGTACTTCATCGTGCAGGAGCCCAGGGGATAGAAGCCGTTGAGCACACCGAAGTTGTTCTCGCTATGGTTGGTGTAGTGGCGCACGACGGTCATCTCGTCGCACTCGGGCAGCTCGGCGTCCTGCTCGCGGCGCAGCCCGGCGGGCAGCTCGTGATGGGCGAAGCGGTTCTTCGGCAGCGAATAGGCACGACGGCCGGGGCGGGAAAGCTCAAAAATCAGATTTCCGTATAATTTGTTGTTCATCTTTCGTCCTCCTTATTTATTGTTCAAGATAGCGGTGAGTAGATCGATCTCCTCCAGCGTGCGCTTCTCGGTGACGGCGATGAGGAGCTTGTCGTCATCGACCTTGACGCCGGGCAGGATGCCCTGGGCAAGGCAGCGGTCGTAGAAGGCGTCGCGGTCCTCCACGCGGACGAGGAACTCATTGAAGAACGGCTGGTCATAGACGAGCGCAGCCTTGCCCGTGGCGACGAGCTTCTCGCAGAGCGTGTGGGCGCCGTCGAGGCCGATCTGGGCGGCCTCCTTGATGCCCTCCTTGCCCATGATGGAGCAATAGATGGTGGCGAAGAGCGCCATCAGGCTCTCGTTGGAGCAGATGTTGGACGTGGCCTTCTGGCGGCGGATATGCTGCTCGCGGGCCTGGAGCGTGAGGACGAAGGCGCGCTGACCGCGGTTGTCCTTGGTCTTGCCAACGATGCGTCCGGGAATCTTGCGGATCAGCTTCTCCGTGCAGCACATGTAGCCGGCGTAGGGACCACCATAGGCCATCGGCAGACCGAGGCTCTGGACATCGCCCACGGCGACGTCGGCTCCCCACTCGCCCGGCGTCTTCATCAGGGCGAGGTCGGCGATGACGCTGTTGAGGACGAAGAGGGCCTTCTTGTCGTGGCAGGCATCGGCCACGCCCGTGAAGTCCTCGACCACGCCGTAGTAGTTGGGCTGCTGGGCGATGAAGCCGGCGATGTGGCCCCCGGCGAGCTGGTTCTTGAGATCCTCCTTGTCCGTCACGCCGTCCTTCTGGGCGATCTCCTGGAGCTTGATGCCGTGGAAGTGGGCGTAGGTCTTGAGGACGGCGACCGTCTTCGGGTCGAGCGTGGCGCTATAGGCCACGGTGTCGGCCTTGCGCGAGTTGGCGTAGGCCATCATCATGGCCTCGGCCGTGGCCGTCGTGCCGTCGTACATGGAGGCGTTGCTGATCGCCATCCCCGTCATCTCGGCCATCATCGACTGGAACTCGAAGATGTAGTGGAGCGTGCCCTGGGAGATCTCGGCCTGATACGGCGTGTAGGAGGTCAGAAACTCGCTGCGCTCCACGATGTTGGGCACGGCGGAGGGCGTGTAGTGATCATAGACGCCAGCGCCGGCGAAGCAGGTGAACTGGGTGTTCTTCTGGGCGAGCTTGCCGAGCACGTCGCGCACTTCCTGCTCGCTCATGGCCTCCGGCATGTCGTATTCGCCCTTGAACTTCACCTCTTCGGGCAGACCTGCGTAGAGGTCTTCGAGGCTTCCGATGCCAATCTTGGCCAGCATCTGGCGGATGTCATCGTCGGTATGTGGAAAAAACTTATAGGTCATAGTTTAAATAGTAATATGTATAAGAGTAAATGTGAAAACGCTTGCCTGATGAGAAGAAAGGCTTCCACCAGACAAGCGTTAGGTGGGATCAGGGGGCGGGGATTAGTGCTCCTTGGCGCAGAACTCCTCGTAGGCCTTGGCGTCCATGAGGGAGTCGAGCTCGCTCTTGTCGCTCAGCTTCACCTTCATGATCCAGTTGCCGAAGGCGTCCTGGTTGATCAGCTCGGGCTGGTCCTCAAGGGCCTCGTTGACCTCAACGACCGTACCGGAGACGGGGCTCACCAGGTCGCTGGCGGCCTTGACGCTCTCCACGGCGCCGAAATCGTCCTCGGCGGCGAACTCGTCATCGACCTCGGGCATATCGACATAGACGATATTGCCCAGGCTCTCCTGTGCGTAGTCGGTGATACCTACATAGGCCTCGTCGCCCTCAACCTTCACATACTCGTGGCTCTCGCTGTAGTAGAGCCCTTCAATTACTTTTGCCATAGTTTTTGTTATTGACACCCCCGCGGCCCGCGCCCCGGGAGGGGGTGGGGGAGTGGGGATGTGGTCATGAATTTTTAAATTGTTATCTGGAAAAAATGTTCTTGATAGATTACTTCTTGTAGTGCTTGTCGTAGAACTTCTTCTTGACGACGGTGCCGGGGAAGGTCTTCTTGCGGATCTGCACCTCCACGCGGTCGTCCATCTTGACGGAAGCATCGACCAGGGCCACGCAGCAGCTGCCCTCGGCGGAGATGAGGCGGTAGCCCGTCGTGACCTCGCCGACCTCCTGGCCGTCCTTGAGCACCTTGTAGCCATGGCGGGGCACGGCGTTGCCGTCGAGCTTGATGCCGCGCAGACGCTGGGCAGGACCCTCGGTCTTCTGCTTCAGCAGGGCCTCCTTGCCGATGAAGTCGTCCTTGTCAAACTTCACGAACATGCTCAGGCCGGCCATCACCGGGGTGATCTTGTCGCTCAGCTCGTCGCCGTAGAGGGGCAGGCCCACCTCGAAGCGCAGCGTGTCGCGGCAACCGAGACCGCAGGGCTTCACACCGGCCTCGACCAGCTTGTCCCAGCAGCGGCGGATGTACTCGTGGGAACCGTAGAGCTCGAAACCGTCCTCGCCCGTATAGCCCGTGCGGGAGATGATGATGGTCTCGCCGTCCTTCTCCAGCGTCTTCACCTCGTAGAACTTCAGGTCGCTGCAGGCAATCTCCAGCACCTTCTCGATCGTGGCCTCGGCCTCGGGACCCTGGATGGCGAGCTGGCCGTAGTAGTCGCTCTCATGGCTCAGCACGACGTCGAAGCCCTCGGTCTGCTTCTTGAACCACTCCACGTCCTTGTCGATGTTGGCGGCGTTGATCGTGAAGATGTAGTGGTTCTCCTCCAACTTGCAGATGCAGGTGTCATCGACCACGCCACCGTCCTCGTAGCAGAACATGCCGTAGATCACCTTGCCAGGAGCCATCGGACGGACGTCATTGGTGAAAATGTAGTTGACGTACTTCTCGGCCTCGGGACCGGTGATGCGCACCTCGCCCATGTGGCTCACGTCGAACATACCGACGTGCTGGCGAACGGCATTGTGCTCGTCAATAATGCCACTATACTGGATCGGCATGTCAAAACCGCCGAACGGGGACATCAGGGCTCCCAAAGCCACATGCTTATCATGAAGACAAGTCTCTTTCATCACTATATCCTTTCTTTAATTATTTAGTTATTTTGCGTTATTGATTTCAGCGCAAAATTACAAAAACATTTTTGAGGGTACAAACTATTTGGTTTGTTTTTTCGTTAAAAACATTAAATCCGTCACTTTGAACCTAAGTGGCTATAATTCAGTTCAAAGCGAAACGTTTTTTGGCCGTGCAGGTCGTTTTGAGTAAGGTAAATCGGCGAAACGTCAACACTTTGACAAGTGGACGGGGAAATATCTTGCTCGCCCATTAAAAAAACATAATTTCTGAGGGCAAAATGATAGGCCGGGGCCGTGATGGTGAGGGCAAAATGAGAAAAAGAAACCCAGCAAACGGGAGATTTCTCAGAAAAACGCACCACCAACTATTGCACGTCACGAACCATTGTCGTAACTTTGCACCCCCAGCCGACGCAGCAGCTCGGCGAAGGACGAAGAACAAGCAACCCAATAGTCATATCTTTATATATAGAGAGAAACATTTGCAATAGTCACTTTTAGAATCATTGATAAAATATGGAATCAAAGCAAGACATCAACGACTTCGAACAGGCGCTACGCACCGACCTCCACCAGTATCTCCTCTCCCTCGACAAGGTGGATGAGCGTCTGCCCGAGGCGCCGGACATCGAGGGGCTGTGGTCGAAGATCGGCGAGAGCTATCTGCCCGACGGGATGCGGGAGTTTGCCGACTATCCGACGGTCTCGCTCGGCTGGATGATGTTCCTGGGCATGGCGATAGCAAAATACTGGGACACGGACTGGGAACTCTATAGCAAGGTGGCGGATTTGTACCATTTTCTAAGGGACCAGCGCGACTACGACCACCTCGACGACCATATCTGCGAGAAGGTGCTGCTGCTGACGGAGGAGGAGCGACAGGCGATGGTCAACGTCGTGGCCGAATGCGCCGCACGCACCTATCACCAGCTCTGCCACGGCAGTCTTCAGCCTGGCACGCCCGAAGCCTTCCGGGGCTATGTGGCGGCGCTCCACCAGCTCTACCTCATGGGCATGGCGATGGAACTGAAACGGCTGGGCTATCACATGACGAAGTGGGGCTAAGGACTGTGCCAAGGGGGATAAGGTTTTGCGCAGAGGGGTTAAGGACTGTGCCAAAAGGGATATTTATTTGTGGCAGCAAACCACATTCCTCGTTAAAATACTTTAATGAGTGATGGTCGTTTGGTGTTTTCTTCATAACTTTACCCCCTGATTTTATGAAATAATTCGGTAAAATGAGTAAATATAGATACCTGACGGTCCTCTTGGCCTTGTCCTTGGCGTTCTGCCTAAGCTCCTGCTTCAAGGACGAGCCGCTCAACGCGGAATGCGACATCGAGCAGGCCTACCTGCGCGCGGGCGACCACCTGGGCAGTTGGTTTCTCTTCGATTCCGACACGCTGCGCAACGTGCAGTCTGACCAGACGACGATAGAATTTACCATGAGCGGGCAGGCGGACCTCACGCGCCTGGCTCCCTACTTCCGCATCAGTCCGGGCGCCACGATCTCGCCGGCCAGCGGCAGCGTACACGACTTCTCCCAGGGCGCCGTGGAATACACGGTCACATCGGAGGACGGCCAGTGGACGCGTACCTACCTCGTCAGTATCAAGAAGATGATCGAATTTGGCAGCGCCCATGACTTCGACTTTGAGCACAGCCACCTGGACAAGGGATTTTATGTTTGGACCGAACCGTGGCAGGATCAGGACGGACAGGTCACGCAGGAGCCGCTTTGGGCCACGGGCAACCCGGGCTACAAAATCAGCAACAGTTCGACGGCGCCGGAAAACTATCCCACGGCGCCCACCGATGCGGGACACGAGGGCAAGGGCGTGCGCCTTATGACCTGCCGTACGAGCGGGCTCGCCGACATGGTGCAGAAGCCCATTGCGGCTGGCAATCTCTTCATCGGCCAGTTTGACCCGTCCGACGCGCTGCGCGACGCGATGTCGGCCACGAAGTTTGGCCGCCCGTTCAGTTTCGACACGCCGCCCAAGGTCTTCACGGGCTGGTATAAGTACAAGGCTGGCCCGCAGTTTACCGACCGCTTCATGAACGTGTTGGAGCAGCGCGACTACGCCACGATCTACGCCGTGCTCTACGACAATCACAACGCCAAGGGCGAGGCCATCTGCCTCTATGGCGACAACGTGCAGACCAGCGACCGGG
>OHNH01001117.1_pt1 | contig 11399 bp, 7 predicted proteins | sample 1569561 | NCBI WGS metagenome assembly OHNH01 (sample SAMEA3879510, study PRJEB24766) | human gut metagenome | biome: human-associated habitat; feature: feces | place: USA | collected 1985/1987
CCCGCCGATCTCGATCCCGGGGATTATCTGTCCGGCGCCTTCGGCGTGGCTGTTTACGACGACATCAAACCCTGTACGATCCGGATCCGCGCCTACGGCGACGGGCCGAAATACTTGCGGACACTGCCCCTGCACGATTCGCAACAGGAGATCGAAACGACGGCCGATTATGCCGATTTCGAATATCGGGTCGCTCCTACTTACGAGTTTTACCGGACCGTATTGGCGCAGCACATCGATATCGAGGTACTGTCGCCGATCGCCGTGCGAAATGAAACAGAGCGGATCATCGACAAGATGAACCTTCTCTATTCACGGCATAAGCGGCGTATGATCTTTCTCGATTTCGACGGCGTACTCAATACAAGGCGGCATATTGCCGCGCTGAAAAGAGCCGGCAAACCGTTGTCGGATAAATACGGCTATCTGTTCGACCCCGAATCGGTCGCCAATCTGGGCACGATCATCGACGCAACAGGGGCATCGGTCGTTATCTCCTCGTCGTGGAAATTCGAAGGTGCGGAACGTATGGCGGAGATGTGGCGCGAGCGCCGTTTGCCCGGCCGAATGATCGACATCACGGAAGAGTGTATGACAGCCGAGGAAATCCGGGCAATAAACCCCGACTTCGACGATCCCGAAATGTTCATCGGCAAAGGCAACGAGATCAAGCATTGGCTGCTTGAGCATACATCCGAAGGATACCGCTACGTCATTCTGGATGACGAACCGGATATTTTACCCGAACAGCGACCGAATTTTATCCGTATCGATCCCGAGCGCGGCATCACGAAAGAGGGCGCACGGCGAGCGATTGAGATTTTGAATCGTTTAAATTAAAGAGATGACTGCAAAAACGAACCGGCAAAAAACGGCCGAGGCGGCGATTTCCGTTCCGATCGTCCGATACGACGGGAACGAATACACGTTGCAAAACGAAGAGCGGTTGCAGGTTTGCATCCACAGGTCGCTGATTACCGACAACGGGCTGACTTTCGACCTGCAAAACCGCCTGCTCATTCCGGAGAGTCTTTACTGCATCTGGTTCGGACACGCACGCGAAGAGCAGCGGCGTAAGGCGGAAAAACATCGGTGGAAGGTCTATTCGGAGCATATTTCTCTCTTCTGGCATCATCGGGAACAGATTCTCTCCGACCCTAAGCTCTTCGTTACCGAAACGCCGCTTAGGGTCTATGGCTTCGGAAAAATTTGCCTGGGAATACTTGTTAAGGCATGGATAGACTATCCGAACACCTTTTGCAAACCATGCCCGAAATGCAAGGGGCGGTCGCTTGTTTTCAGTTTCAGCGGTTCGCCCATGAGCGGAATGAGTTCCCACTCGGTACACTGCCTCGATTGCGGTACGGTTACCTCCGGAATAAGTGGCGGTGAGTTCGGGGCCTTCCGCGCAGCAATAAGACATATTATCCAAGCACATTCATCGAACAGTCCCGAATTGCTAACATTGGATCAAGTTGTCGAGATCTTGAAATGAATCTATATCTTTGAAAGAAAAATCTTAAAACTTAAATCAATATGTATTATAATCGCACAATCTCAACTGATTTTGAGGATTTACTAAAAAGCGGACATTTCTCCTGGATTATTCCATACGTCAAAAAACACGAGGATCTGGACATTTTGATTGGACGTAATAAGAGTATGGAGTTTTGCTCTGTTTATCGAGGATTGTCCCGAATTCTCCGAATATACCGACCCATAAGCAAAAAACAAAAATATGGGAATTTCAAATGGGACGCAGCCGATAAATATATAGCAATGTACTCCGACCCGAAAGTTTCATTGGAGCAATTATGCGAGGACGACATTGAGAAAGTTCGTCGCCAGATCGAGAAAACCCCTGAATTTACCCGGTATTATAAAGAAGAAATAGCAACCGAAGCGGGAAGCGAGGGGTTTTATCAGAATGCCATACAACGGAAATACGGCCTTTTATCCGAATCTACGTCTGCATTGGTTATCGTAGACAAGGAAGCAGTAATCGGATATGACGGCGGACAGTCCGAAAAAGGCCAACGTTTCAATTCGGAACGCGAATATTATAAGAACGCAAAGAATGATCTGCAAAAAAAATACCCGAAGGATTTCGGTAAAGCCGATGAAAATGGCATTTTAGGAAATGAACTGGATTTAATCGTATTGGACAAAGACGGATACATCCATTTAATGGAGTTGAAAAAAGGATCCAATACATCGGGGATATATATGAGTCCTTTTCAAATAGGTCTTTACCATCGATTATTCAAATCATTCAACAAAGAAGAACTAAAAGAGAATATTCGATCTATGATCGAGCAAAAAAAACGCCTCGGCTTAATCAATCCCGATTGGACTATCCCTGAAATACAGAATCGATTTATGCCCGAATTGATTATTTGTCATCGGATTATGCATAGCAGCTGCTATCCTCAAAAGTATAACCGTGTTATTGAATATATTAAGGATAACTATCCGAGAATTTATGAAGATATACGCGATATAAAGGTTAAAGACGAAAACCTGAATCTTTTATGCAAATAACCATCCATCGCGGCATCGACCAGATCGGCGGATGCATCACCGAAATCCGAACCGCCCGGTCGAAAATCCTGATCGATCTCGGACATAACCTTCCCAAAGGCAACGGCCCGTCGGAAGACCGGTTCGACAATGCCGGGGCCATTGCACGACTGTGCGAGGGATGCGATGCGGTATTCTACACGCACTACCACGGCGATCACGTGGATTTATTCCGGCATGTGCCGGAGCGAGTCGACCAATATATCGGACCGTTGGCCAAAGCCGTAATGCGCATCCGGCTGGAACACCTGACGCATGTCCCGGGCGAAAAAGAGCGACGGGAAGCCGATCTGACGGCATTAGAGCGATTCAAGACCTATGAACCCGCCCGTCGCATACGGGTCGGAAAAGATATTCGGGTTACGCCCTATTTCGTCAGTCACTCGGCAGCCGACGCCTATATGTTTCTCATCGAGGCCGACGGCAAACGGATTCTGCATACAGGCGATTTCCGGCAGCACGGCTATCTGGGAAAAGGACTGCTGCCGACACTCGAAAAATACATCGCACCGCAAGGTATCGACGTATTGATTACCGAGGGAACGATGCTCGACCGCAACGAGAAGAAAATCGTCCACGAGAACGACCTGAAACGACAGGCTGTCGAGTTGATGAAACGCTACAAAAACGTCTTCGTACTCTGCTCCTCGACGGATATGGACCGGCTGGCGACTTTTCACCAGGCAAATCGGGAAATGCGTAACCGTCCGTTCGTATGCGACGGCTATCAACAGCGGATTCTGGAATCATTCGCCGGTCATGCCGGGGTGAAAAGCCCGCTTTTCAAATTCGATCACAAGGTTTACGGTTCCGACGAACGGAATGAAAAACTGCGGAAATGGATGTTAGATACGGGATTCACGATGTTGCTGCGGACCAGCCCCAAGTATCGGCGGTGGGCAGACTCGCTGCTGCCGGAACTGAATCCGGATGAAACCCTATTGATCTATTCGATGTTCCGCGGCTACATTCTTCCGACGCACGAAGCCTATAATCCGGATCTGGCGGCATTCGTCGCCCGGTTTCCGCACTTCGAATACGTGCATACATCGGGACATGCGACAACCGATACACTGGCCGCCGTTTGCCGCACGATTCCTCCGCGTACAGCGATCCTCCCGATCCATCGGGATAAAGGTTCCGATTTCGCCTCGCTCGATATCGGCGACGAACTGCGGTCGAAAATCGTTACGGCTTCACAAACGATCGACGGGATAGATTTCCTCGTGAAATAGCCGGGCCGAATCCGTTTTTACACTCCGCTGTGCAACTTTTTCGCATAGCGGAACTTTTATTTTGCAGTAAATGAAACGACAATGCTGGATATTTACTGGAAAGCGGGGAAAATGGGCTTTCAGACCAAACAGGGCGTGCATCTCACAACGGCCCGGTGGCGATATGCGGAACGGCTCGACGACCGGACGGGAATCGTCTGCGATGCGGCCGGGTATGCACTGTTACGAATCCATCCCCGGCGCCTGATTCCGCTCGACTGCGAACGTGCGGATCGGTACGGTATCGGTCTGGTACGAATTCGCCGCAACGGGAAATTCGGATTACTCGACCGGGACGGGAAAATCATTATTCCAGCGGAATACGATGTGTTGACCCGCCATCACGGGCAATTCAACATTATCGGCCGGCAACGAAAATACGGTTTGCTGAACCGACTCGGCGAATGGGTGCGGCCGCTCGTCTACGATGCGATCCTGCCCATAAACCAGCGGGGCAATAACCGTTTCGCCTGTATTCGCCGCGGCAAAACCGAATTTTTATAGTCGGTTATGCTTTGGAACAGTTGCAAAAAGAGCTGCATACACAACCGCCCATGCCATTTTTTCGCATATCACATCCCTAACTTCGCCGAAAAGCAATGAAATTATGGAAGAACGGACTTTGATGCAGGATATCCGCGAAGTGGTGCAGTTGGCAAATGGTTCGCACTTATCGGACGATTTCTGGGGCAATGCGGCACATCTCCTCGAACGCTTGGGGCGGCGACTCGATCTGACGCCCGTGGAGACGATGCTGTTCGCCGTATTGATTGAGTTGTCGGACGACCGGAAAATCGTATTGAAGCAGCTTGCCGAATTTCTCGGCTGTCGCAAAGTCGAGTTGCTGAACCATGCGGCCGATTTCGAGGAATTAATCCGTCGGCAGCTTATTCGCCGACGGCGTAGCGGATCGGCCGAACCGGATACCTACCGCATCCCGAAAATGGTACTCGACGCGTTGCAGGCCGGAAAGAAATTCACTTCGCCCCCGATCTGCGGCCTTACGATCGACCAATTTTTCGTGCGACTGGGGAAATTAATCAGTTACACATCCCAACAGGAGATGTCGCAAACGGAACTTGCCGAAGAGTTGCAACAATTAATCGACCGAAACCAGCAGTTGGAATTTTGCTGCCGTTTTCGGGAAATTGCACAGTCTCTCCATATTTGGGATACGCTTGTCTTTGCACAATGCTGCAATCTCTATGTAAATAATCGGGACGACCATATCGGCTGGCATGACATAGAGGTGCTTTTCGATGACGAATGGGCTGCACGTTGCGAGAAAGACGCGTTGCTGGCCCGTTATAGCGAGCTGTTCGACCTAAACATCCTGGAAAATGCCCCGGACAGCGGCATGTTCGGCCACCGCGAAGCGTTCCGCCTGACCGACAAAGCGAAAACAACTCTCTTTTCCGAAATCCTGATCCAATTACAGCCTCCGCGCAGCCGAAAAGAGTTGATTATAGCCTCCAGCCTTACTCCGAAAAAACTCTGGTTCAATCCCGGGGAGCAGGCGAAAATCGACCGGCTGAGGCTTTTACTCGAAGCAGAGCGGTTCAATGCCGTCAGGCAGCGGCTACAGCAAAGCGGTATGCGTCAGGGTTTCGCCTGCCTGTTTTACGGTTCGCCCGGCACGGGGAAAACCGAGTCGGTTTATCAATTAGCACGGCAAAGCGGCCGGGATATTATGCAGGTCGATATTTCGGAAACAAAAAGCATGTGGTTCGGCGAAAGCGAGAAACGCATCAAAGAGATTTTCGACCGCTATCGCGGTTATGTGCGCGACTGCGATCCAGCTCCGACTCTGTTGTTCAACGAAGCGGATGCCGTATTGAGCTGCCGACGTACGACGACGGGCTGCTCTCTCGACCAGACCGAAAATGCGATGCAGAATATCCTATTGCAGGAGATCGAACGACTCGACGGCATCCTGATCGCTACCACTAATTTAACACAAAACCTTGATCCGGCTTTCGATCGCCGATTCCCCTACAAAATCAAATTCTGTCGCCCGGCGTTCGAGACCCGTCGTGCCATTTGGCAAACGATGCTGCCGTCGTTAAAAATTACCGAAGTCGAAGAACTATCCCGCATGTTCGACCTGAGCGGCGGTCAGATCGAAAACGTCATCCGCAAATATACCGCCGATTATCTTCTCAACATGGAGCCGGATGCCGAACAGAATGCGTCTTTACTGAACAGTCTCTACCTTTATTGTCGAGAGGAGTTGCACTATGATTCCGCATCCCGAAAAAGAATCGGGTATTGATTTATTCAGTATATTTGCAATATGAGTTCTTTTTCAAAGTGAGATACCGTGCAATACGGCGCAAAAGATCAGTTAGCAACTCGTTAACCGCTACAAACGAAAAATCCTCACAACTCACTGATTAGCTTGCCGTAAGGATTTAATCGTCTGTTTTGGAGCGGAAAACGAGACTCGAACTCGCGACCCCAACCTTGGCAAGGTTGTGCTCTACCAACTGAGCTATTTCCGCATTAGTGGTATTTCGGAGTGCAAATATAAACGGTTTTTTTTATTCCTCAAAATTTTTGCCCGGAAATTTACGAGACAAAAATCAAAAAAACTGTCATACAACCCTTCAGAACCGGTTTTTAATGCTAAATCCGACTATCTGACAACAGAAAGCTATTCCGCCACCACTCCCCAGCCGCCGCCTAACGCCTTATAGAGCTGCACCAAAGCGAGGTGTTCGTCCCGTACGGCGTTGCTCAAACCGATCTGGGCATCGAAATACCGGCGCTGGGCATCCAGCACGTCGATATAATTGATACTGCCGCCCCGGTACTGCAAATTGGCCAGTTCGACGTATTTGCGGGCAGCATCGCGCAGAGCGACCTTCAACGCGGCCGTTTTGCGGACGTTACGGTAAGTGACTACCGCATCGTTGGCTTCCTTGAAAACCTCCAGCACCTTCTTCTCGTACCCCAGCCGGGCTACGTCGTATGCCGCCAATGCCGCACGATATTTGGCCTGCTTGCGTCCGAAGCCGAAGACCGGAGCGGCGATCGCAGCGGCCACATACGAGAACGGGGAGCGAAAGAAACCCTGCAACGCATCGTTCTCCCAACCGCCTACCAGATTGAAGGTCAGCCGGGGAAAACGATCTGCATAGGCCATCCCCGCCGAAGCCATCGCCGAACGCAACTGTTGTTCGGAAGCCCGTACGTCGGGACGCCGCTGCAACAGTCCCGAAGGCAGACCGACAGGCAGACTGTCCGGAAACTCGGCTTCGATATTCATTTGACCGCGCAACACCTCCCAGTCAGGAGATTTTCCCATAAGCAATGCAATACTGTTTTCCATAATTTCGATCCTGCTCTCCAGATCCGGAATCAGGGTCGCCGTCGAAGCGTATTCCACTTTGGCCTGCTGGTAAACGGTTTCGGAGGTAAGACCGCCCTCGAACCGCAACTGCGCCTGCTGCACACCCTCGCTGCGCGTTCGGAGCGTACGACGCACGATGGAAAGCTCGTTATCCAAAGCCATCAACTGAAAATAGGCCGTCGCAACTTCCGCGACGAGAGTCATACGCATCGCACGCCAATCCTCGACCGAAGAGAGATACTCCGCCCCGCCCTTGCGCTTGGCCCAGCGCAGGTTTCCCCAAAGGTCCAGCTCCCAACTGACGGAGAGCTTGGCACTGAACTCCGGATCACGGCTCGACTCCTCGTCGGCATAATCGTTCGTTTCGTAATCAGCCAGCCCTTTGGCCGAAAAATTCGGCAAACGCTCGGCCTTGCTTATCCGATACAACTGCCGCATCTGCTCCACACGAGCCGCCGCCGCAAGCATATCCTTGTTATTTTCCAAGGTCAGCTCGATGACCCGGCGCAGCGTCGAATCCCCGTAAAACTGCCACCAGTTCAGATCGGCGATGGTCAGCGAATCGGTATAGCCCGGAGCGATCTGCCCGGGCATCTCCACCTCGGGGGCCTGACAGTGCCGCACGGCCGAACAGGAAGAGAATCCAGCGGTCAGTACAACCAAAATGACAAATATCGCAACTCGTTTCATCGTTTCTTCAGTTTTGCTTTAATCCGGTAAATCCACACGAAGAAGAAGGGCACGAAGACGATGCCGACGGTAATAGCTACCAGCATGCCGAAAAAGACGCCCGTACCGATACCTTGACGACTCGCCGAACCCGGACCCGATGCGAACACCAGCGGCAGCAGGCCGAGGATGAACGCCAACGAAGTCATCACGATCGGGCGGAAACGCAGGTGTGCGGCTTTGAGTGCTGCCGACACCACGTCGCGGCCTTTTTCCACCTCCTCCTTGGCGAACTCCACGATCAGTATGGCATTCTTGGCCACCAGTCCCACCAGCATCACCAGGCCGATCTGGAAATAGATGTTATTTTCCAGGCCGCAGATCCAGATACCCAGATAGGCGCCGATTCCGGCTACGGGCAGCGAAAGAATAACCGCGACGGGCACCGACCAGCTCTCGTACTGGGCGGCCAGGAAGAGGAAGACGAACAGGAAAGCCAGCGCCAGCACGAGGCCCGTCTGTCCGCTCACGTGTTTCTCCTGGTAAGAAAGACCGCTCCACTCGACGCCGACCGATGCCGGGAGGTGCTTGCGGACGATGCTCTCCAGCACGTCCATCGCCTGCCCCGAACTGTATCCATGGGCCGCCTCGCCCGTGATGGTCGCGGCATTGAACATATTGAACCGTTTGATCGTACCGGCACCCGTGGTATAATGGGTCGTTCCGAGCGCCGTAATGGGAATCATCGCCCCGTCGGCACCCCGCACGAAGAAGAGATTCAGGTTGTCACGGTAAGCCCGATAGGGCGCGTCGGCCTGGATATACACACGGTATATACGATTGAACATGTTGAAGTCATTGACATAGATCGAGCCTGTAAAGGCTTTCATCGTGGAGAAAATGTCGGACATCGAAACCCCCAGCAACTGCGCCTTATCCCGGTCCACGTCGAAATACAACTGCGGAATGTCGGCCTGCATCGAAGAGGCCAGCCCCGTGAGCTCGGGCCGCTGCTCGGCATAGTGCATCAACGTATCCACCGCCCGCTGCAAATCGGCATAACCGGTATCTCCGCGAGCTTCGAGCACCATTTCGAAACCGCCCGAGGTTCCCAGGCCGGGAATGACGGCAGGCGTCGAAAGATAGACCTTGCTTTCGGGATAACGCGACAACTCGTCGCGCACACGCTTCATCACTTCGCTGATCTCCTCCGATTCTCGCTCCTTCCAGGACTTGAGAATCACCGTCAACTGGCTGCGGGCCTGGTTGCTGCCCACGCGGGGACTCGAACCCGTCACATTGAGTACATACTCCACATCCGGATCCTGCATCAGAAAAGCCATCGCACGGTCGGTCACCTCGCGCGTACGTTCGATGGTCGCCCCTTCCGGGAGCTCGAGCTCGACGGTGAAATAACCCTGATCCTCCTGCGGCATGAAACTCTCGGGCACGAGCTTGTTCATCAGCCAGATGCCGATGAGCACCACGCCGAAGGCGGCGAACATGCGGCGCGAATGGGCGAGCGCCCGACCGATCATACGGCCGTAGAGCTTATTGCCTTTCGCAAGGCCGAAATTGATATACCGGAAAAACCGCTTCTTCCGGCCGCCTTTGTCGGGCTTCAACAGGTAGGCGCACATCACGGGACTGAGCGTCAGCGCCACGACCGTAGAGATGATTACCGACACGGCGATCGTAATGGTGAACTGGCGATAGAGCTGCCCCGTAATGCCCGAAAGGAAGCTCACCGGGACGAACACGGCGCACAACACGAGCGACATGGCTATCAGCGCTCCGCTCAGGCTCCGCATCGCCTTCTTGGTCGCTTCGTAGGGCGAAAGCCCCTCCTCGTTCATGATGCGATCGACGTTTTCGACCACGACGATCGCGTCATCGACCACAATGCCGATGGCCAGAATCAGACCCAGCAGGGTCAGCATGTTGAGCGAAAAGCCGAACACGAGCATCACGCCGAAAGTACCGATGAGCGAGATCGGCACGGCCACGATCGGAATGAGCGTCGCCCGCCAGCTCTGCAACGAAAGGAACACCACCAGGATCACCAGCAGCAACGCTTCGAAAAGCGTCTGATAGACATGATGGATCGATTCGGAAATGTAGGTAGTCATGTCGAACGGAATCTCGTAAGAGATACCCTCCGGGAAATTGCGGCTGATCTCCTCCATGGCGGCCTTGACCAGCTCGGCGACCTCCATGGCATTGGCCCCCGGCAGCATCTTGATCTCCAGCACGGCGGCATTACCTCCGTTGATACCGCTTTCGGTATTGTAGGACGACGCTTCGAGCGAAATGGTCGCCACGTCCCGCAGACGGATGATCGAACCGTCGGAATTGGCCCGGATCACAATGTCTTCGAACTCGCTGACCGAAGACAGGCGCCCCTGCGCCGTAATGGGGATCGTCACGTCGAGCCCCGTCATCGGCGCCTGCCCCAACACGCCGGCTGCCGATTCGCGGTTCTGATCCTTGAGCGCCGCTTGCAGATCCTTGACCGTCAGACCCAGGTCGGCCAGCTTGTCGGGCTGTACCCAGATCTGCATGGCATAATAACGGCTGCCGACGTTCGAGATGCTGCCCACGCCGGGAATACGGCGCAACATGTCCAGCACGTTGAGCGTAGCATAGTTACTCAAATATATTTCGTCGAACTTGGGGTCGGACGAGAGCAGCGTGATGGTCATCAGCTTGCTGGCGGCCTGTTTCTCGACCGAAATACCATTCTGCACCACCTCGGCCGGCAGACGCGCCTCCGCCTTCTTCAGGCGGTTCTGAACGTCCACAGCGGCCAGATCGGGATCGACCGAAATATCGAAGGTGACCGTCGCGGAGAAACCGCCCGAGTTGGAGCTCGACGACTCCATATAGATCATGCCGGGCGTACCGTTCAGCTCCTGCTCGATCGGGGTAGCGACCGCTTGAGACACCGTCAAGGCGCTCGCTCCCGGATACGTGGCGCTGATCTTCACTACAGGGGGCGTAATCTGCGGATACTGGTCCACAGGCAACAATGCCAGTCCGATGATTCCGACAATCACGATCAGTATCGATAAGACGGTCGAAAAGACAGGACGGTCTATAAAGAATCCCGGTTTCATTGTTCTTCCTCCTCTCTAAGCGCTTGGATAGCCTTCTCGTCGCCGGCCTCTACCGCATGTACCTTCACGCCCGGCACCAATTTATGATAACCTTCTACCACTACTCGCTCGTTCTCGCCCAAGCCCCGTTCGATCACGACCTTGTTGCCGATCTCCGGGCCGGTCTGCACGAAACGCTTCTCGGCGATATCGTCCCTACGGATGATATAGATGAATGCACCTCCTTTCTCGATCGAGAGGGCTTTCCGGGGAACGACGATCGAACGCTCGCGGACATCCAGCAGGAGCTTCACCTTCGTGAACTGTCCGGGCAATAATTTCTGGTTCGGGTTGGATAGTTCCGCACGAACGCCAAACGTACCGGTCTTCGGGTCCACCAGCGGGTCGGCGAAGTCCACGATACCTTTT
>OHNH01001126.1_pt1 | contig 11319 bp, 10 predicted proteins | sample 1569561 | NCBI WGS metagenome assembly OHNH01 (sample SAMEA3879510, study PRJEB24766) | human gut metagenome | biome: human-associated habitat; feature: feces | place: USA | collected 1985/1987
GTGACGCCGTCCTGCCCCATCTGTTTGGACGGCCCCAGATTGGAGTGGATATCATTGCTCAGCAGCAGCACCACATCCCCCTTGCAGGGTTCCGCCTCTTCCGGTGCAGGCAGCGCCCAGCCGTGCAGCATAGGGGTTACCACCGTGCCCGCCGCCAGGGCAGCGGCCGTTTTCAGGAATCGATTGCGGGAAATCTTTTTCATGGTACGGTACTCCTTTTTGTCTTGGGCCGCCGCACCCCCACCACCAGAGGTGCGGTTTTGCGCAATAAAAAAGACGCGATACGGCCCCGGACCGGGCTGCATCGCGTCTCTCACTTCTCACGCAGACTCCCATTGCAATTCTGATAGGACTACTATAGCAAATCTTGTACCAAAAATCAACAACTATGCGGATAACATTTTAACAATACGCTGTCTTTTTGTGCAAATCGTGCAAAATGATGCAATGCACACAAGATAACAAAAGCCCCCGGCCTTACGGCACGGGGGCTTTGTTCGTCGTTCTAGGGTCTGGCTCAGACAGCCTTGTTGGCACGCTTGGCCATGCGGCTGATCTTGCGAGAAGCGGTGCTCTTCTTCAGCACACCCTTGGCGCGGGCCTTGTCGATCGCGGAAACAGCAGCCAGGACGGTTGCGTCCTTGTCGGCGGCATTCGCATCGATGGCAGCGTTTGCCTTCTTGACGACTGTTTTCAGGTTGGTCTTAATGGCCTTGTTGTGGGCCTGCTCCGCAGCAGACTGCACGACACGGTCCTTCTGAGATTTGATGTTAGGCATTCGTTCCACCTCCTTGGCTACCTATAACAGCGCATCTTATGATACCATATTTGCCGTACCAACGCAAGCGTTTTTTGATTTTTTGTATAGAATTTTTTTGCACTGTCCATACTCTGCCCAACGGGGCGGTCTGCAAAGGGCCGCAAACCGACCAGATGAAAAGGAGAGTGGGACAAAATGCGGCAGACGGATCTGGCGGATGAGCTGTTTGGCACGGCAGGGGCCGCCCTGCCCACAGGGGTGCGGCTGGCCACAGCCCGGCAGGGGGCAGTCACCGTGACACGGGTGGAGATCACCCAGGAGGGGCTGGCGCGGCCCAAGGGCCGGTATGTCACCTTGGATGTGCCCAGCGTCTCGGTGCTGGACGAGCGGGACAGCCGGGTGATCGAGCTGGCGGCTGCGGAGCTGCGGGCGCTGCTGCCTGCAGAGGGGCCGGTGCTGGTGCTGGGGGTGGGCAACCGCCGTGTTACCGCCGATGCCCTTGGCCCCCGCACCGTGCAAAAAGTGCTGGTGACCATGGGCAGCCCGCATCCCTGGCCGGTGGCAGGCATCCGGCCGGTGGCGGCGGCTGCGCCGGGGGTCTCGGCTGCTACGGGGCTGAGCCTGCAGCAGCTGGCAAAGGCGCTGGTCTCTGCGGCCAGGCCCGCCGCCCTGGTCTGTGTGGACAGCCTGTGCACCGCCGAAGCCCGCCGCCTGGGCCGGAGCCTGCAATTTGCGGACACAGGGCTGTATCCTGCACAGCCAGACAGCGCAAAGCACCTGGACGCCGCTCAGCTGGGGGTGCCGGTGGTGGCGGCGGGCATCCCCACCCTGATGGAAGCCCGGGAGGGGGCCGACCTGGTGGTTGCCCCGCGGGACCTGGATGGGGTCATCGCCCACGGCTCTGCACTGCTGGCTGGGGCCATCAACCGGGCGTTGCAGCCCCGGCTCAGCCTGGCGCAGCTGTGCTGGCTGGCCGGGTGAGCAGCGGGCGGTCTTTTTCGCACCGGCGGCGCATATACTCCCTACGACCCAAAACAAAAAGGGGGTGCGGAGATGCGCCGCAGAATGGGACAAGAAGCAGACCGCCGCTGGGGGGCGCTGGCCGGGGCGGCGGCGCTGGCCGCTGCGCTGACTGCGCTGGCACGGCCTTTGGTGCTGGCAGCTGCCCTGTGGACGGCGGGGCCGCTCCCTGCCTTACAGACCGCCTTATGGTGGACCAGCGGGCAGTCCGAGGTGCTGCAGACCGCCGCCAGCACCGAGACCATCCCCCTTGCCGGGCCGGAAGCCGAACCACCGGCGCCAGCCGCCGCTGCTGCCGCCGGGCCGGACATCCAGGCGTATTTTGTGGAGCTGCAAGGGGAGCAGGACCGCCCTGCCGACGCTGCCCCGGTGACCGAAAAGACCTATGCCCAGGGCAGCGGCAGCCAGTACATCCCCTGCGGGGCAGGCAGCATCAAGAACAATACCCGCGTCTCAGCGGCCGAAGCCGCTGCCGCCGCTGCCGGGGGGCTGCCCTTTGGCATCCAGCTGGACAGCGACAAGCCCCAGGTTTTGGTGATGCACACCCACGCTACCGAGACCTACCGCCCCGCCGCCGGGCTGTGGTATGCCCCGGGGGATGGCGCACGCACCACCGACCGCACCCGGAATATGTGCGCCGTAGGGCAGGTGATCACCGACACGCTGAACGCTGCCGGTATCTGCACCCTTCACGATGAGACCCTGAACGACTACCCCAGCTACACCGGCAGTTATGCCAACAGCCGGGCTGTGGTGCAGCGGTATCTGCAGCAGTACCCCAGCATCAAGGTGGTGCTGGATGTGCACCGGGACGCCATCGAGTCCGGCGGGGCACGGATCGCACCGGTATGCACCATCAATGGGCGGCCCTCTGCACAGGTGATGCTGATCTGCGGCTGCGACAACGGCGGCAGCGTCCGCCTGCCCAACTGGCGGCAGAATCTGGCCTTTGCCGCTGCCTGGGAGCAGGCGATGGAGCGCCGCACCCCTGGGCTGACCCGGCCGGTGCTGTTCAGCTACCGATTCTATAACCAGGACCTGACCACCGGCAGCCTGCTGATCGAGGTGGGCGGCCATGGAAACACCCTGAACGAGGCCCTCTACGCCGGGCAGCTGGCTGCGCAGGGGCTGGTGGATGCGCTGCTGGGCAGCAGTGCCCCCTGACCGCCCCGCAGCCCCTTGACAAAGCTGCGTGCATATGCTATGTTTTACAGTATCAAAAGCCATGATCGGGAAAAGTAGCGCAGTCCAAACGCCACAGAGAGCACGGCAAAGCTGAGAGCCGCGTGCGCACGGCGCGTGAACGAACACCCGGGAGCTGCAAACTGAACCCCGGCGCTGCTGCGCCGCCAGTAGGTGCGCCGCAGGCCCAGCGTTAAAAGGGGCAGCGCTTCGGTCGGAGCGCGCGAGGGACCGGGCTATGGCCTGGTAATTCAGGTGGCACCGCGGACATTACAAGACAGCTTGTTCGCCCTGAACATTCAGGGCAAAAGCTGTCTTTTTATTTTTCGGAGGTAAAACTATGGAACGCACCGAGATCGCATCCCTGTACCGCTGCCCCCCGGCAGACGGCACCAAGCTCACCGTCTGCGGCTGGGCCAAAAACATCCGTGACTCCAAGAACATTGGCTTCATCGCCCTGTCCGACGGCGGCTGCTTCAAGACCCTGCAGCTGGTGCTGGAGGCCGGCAAGGTAGAAAACTATGACCAGGTGATCCACACCGGGCTGTACAGCAGCCTGCGGGTCACCGGCACCCTGGTGCATACCCCCCAGGCCAAGCAGCCCTTTGAGCTGAACGTGGATACGGTGGAGATCCTGGGCAGCTGCCCGACAGAGGAGTACCCCCTGCAGAAAAAGAAGATGAGCATGGAGTATCTGCGCACCATGCCCACCCTGCGCCCCCGCACCAACACCTTTAACGCTGCATTCCGGGTGCGCAGCACCGCCGCCTATGCCATCCACCGCTTCTTCCAGGAGAACGGCTTCGTCTACGCACACTCCCCGCTGCTGACCGCATCGGACTGCGAGGGCGCCGGTGAGATGTTCCGGGTGACCACCCTGGACCTGGAAAACCCGCCCAAAACCGAGGAGGGCGCCGTGGATTACAGCCAGGACTTCTTCGGCAAGCCGGTGAACCTGACCGTTTCCGGCCAGCTGGAGGCCGAGGCTATGGCGATGGCATTTGGCAAGGTGTACACCTTTGGCCCCACCTTCCGGGCTGAGAAGAGCTTCACCACCCGCCATGCAGCCGAGTTCTGGATGATCGAGCCGGAAATGGCATTCTGCGACCTGGCCGGTTATATGGACAACGCCGAGGCTATGACCAAGTATGTGATCCGCTATGTGCTGGATAACTGCCCGGATGAGATGGCGTTCTTCAACCAGTTCATCGACAAGGGTCTGCTGGAGCGGCTGGAGCTGGTGGCAAACAGCGAGTTTGCCCGCATCACCTACACCGAGGCCATCGAGATCCTGAAAAAGAACAACAAGAAGTTCCAGTACCCGGTGGAGTGGGGTGCAGATATCCAGACCGAGCACGAGCGCTACCTCACCGAGGTGGTCTACAAAAAGCCGGTGTTCGTGACCGACTACCCCAAGGAGATCAAGAGCTTCTACATGAAGCAGAACGCCGATGGCAAGACCGTGGCCGCAGCGGATATGCTGGTGCCCGGCATCGGCGAGCTGATCGGCGGCAGCCAGCGTGAAGAGGACTACGATAAGCTGGCCGCCCGTATGGACGAGCTGGGCCTGGATAAGACCGGCTACGACTGGTACCTGGATCTGCGCAAGTTTGGCGGTGTGGAGCACGCTGGCTACGGCCTGGGCTTCGAGCGTCTGCTGATGTACCTCACCGGCATCCAGAACATCCGTGACGTGCTGCCCTTCCCCCGCACGGCTTACGGCTTCTGATCCCATCCGCTCTTAAAAGAACAAAAAGGTGTACCCTTTGTGCAAGGGTACACCTTTTTTCATGCTTCCTTTACCAAGGCAATAAAACGCTTCATCTGGGGGGTCAGCCATTTGTCCCGGTGGTAAAACAGCTGGCGGTGCATCTCCATCTGACAATCCGGCGTGTGCAGCCTGGCCAGCCGCCCGGCGGCCAATGCGTCCCGGACGATGAACTCCGGCAGGAACGAAAGCCCCATGCCCCGCTCCACCAGCTGCTCCAGCAGCACGGCGCTGCCCGTCTCCAGACAGGGCCGCAGCGTAAGGCGGCGGCTGGCCAGCCACTGGTCCAATTCATCCCGGTAGCTCATGCCCCGCTCTGTAAGCAGAAAGTCCTGCCGGACCAGGTCTTCCAGGGTCAGGTCTTTCCGCCCTGCCAGGGGGTGCCCCGGCGGGGCTACAAAGCAGATGGGCTCCGGTTGGTCTACTGCCAGCACAAAACTGGGCTGCGCCAGGGGACGGTCCAGCGTATACGCCAGATCCATCTGGTTGGTGCGCAGCAGTTGCAGCATCTCATCCGCAGTGGCGGTGCGCAATACCAGCTCCACATGGGGACACAGCGCATGGTACCGCTGCAAAAGGTCCGGCAGAAAGGCACTGCATACCGAGTCTGCCAGCGCAATGCGCAGCCGTCCCTGGATCTGCTGGGCAGGCTGTAGCGCAGCCTGCGCCTGCTGCGCGGTGGTCAGCAGCGTGCGGGCGTACCCCATAAAGGTCTCGCCTGCCTGCGTAAGACGAACGGTCTTGCCCACCCGGTCCAGCAGCGGGGTGCCCAGCTCGTTTTCCAGCTGGGCGATCTGGGACGATACAGCGGACTGTGAATAACCCAGCTCCCTTGCCGCCTGGGAAAAGCTGTGCAGCTCGGCAACGTGTAAAAAGGTTTGGATCGTGCGCAGCTCCATGGTGCCTCCTTTGTATCCTGGTGTTTGGGTGGGTCGTGCGGTGGTTTCCGGGGCGAACCCTCTCAGTCTCGCTGCGCTCGACAGCTAGTTCCCCTTTTTGTCGCCTGGCGGGAGAGGGTGCTTCCGGGACGAACCCTCTCAGTCGCCTACGGCGACAGCTCTCCCGAAGGGCGAGCCCTTGGCAAAGAGGGCAAGTCCTATGTTTACAGGTCAACGGCATGAAGAAGCTAACCTGTAAGCCGTAAACCTCCCGCCCTTGCCAAAGGCTCCCCCTATCGGGGGAGCTGGCAACGCCATCAGGCGTTGACTGAGAGGGCTCCCGAAAAACCACCCGTCACAGCCCGTTACGTCCCTGGCAGAAGGTGCGAAGCCTGCCCTATGCAAAAAAAAAATTGGCTGGCGAGGACTCGCCAGCTGTGTGAAAAGCTTTTTTCGGTTCCTTTTTTCTCGAAAAAAGGAACAACCCCCCCGTAAAAAAGCCACCCCCTCCCCCTGAAAATCAACACCCAGAAATGTGAGGTACCCTCCATGCAGACGATCTACGATGCGCATTTATTATTGGTAGATGACAACCCAGACCTTATCACCCTGCTGTGCGATCATCTCCGGGGGGCAGGCTACCAGAATCTGGCCACCGCCTCCAACTGTGCCGAAGCAAAGGCGGCCTTTGCCGCGCAGACCCCAGAGCTGATGGTTCTGGACATCAACCTGCCGGATGGGGATGGCTTTGTGCTGTTCCAGGAGCTGCACTCCCAGGGCGATGTTCCCGCGCTGTTCCTCTCTGCCCGTGATGCCGATGCCGACCGTCTGTTCGGGCTGGGGCTGGGTGCAGACGACTACCTGACCAAGCCCTTTTTGATGCAGGAGCTGCTGCTGCGAATCCAGCACATTTTACAGCGCGCCTACCGGGCTGAATTGTCCAGCAATGCCGCATCCCCCGTCCTGCAGATCGGCTGCCGCCGGGTCTCTCTGGCCGATGCCCAGATCCTGCCGCCCCAAGGCCCGCCGGTCCCCCTGACCGCCACCGAGCGCGCACTGCTGCAAAAGCTGGTGGAGAACCGGGGCCATCTTGTCACCTACGATGCCTTGTGCGAGGCGGTATGGGGCGTGGATTATTTTGGTTACAAAAACAGTCTGCTGGCCCATATGCGCCACCTGCGGGAAAAGCTGGAGGATGACCCCAGCAAGCCGCAGCACCTGGTCACCGTGCGGGGCATTGGCTACAAGCTGACCCGGGAGGGTGCGGTATGAAGACATTCGGGCGGCTGATCCGCCGCTATGTACTGGCCATTGCCGTCCTGGTCCTGCTGCTGGCGGGGCTGGGTGCCGGGCTGCTGGGTTGGCTGGGCTGGAGGTACACCGTCCAGTACCAGGCCCAGCCCCATACTTCCAGCGAGATCGCCGCCGCCATGGTACAAAAGGACGGTCAGTTGGACTTTGGCCCTGCCCACACCCCGGAACAATGGATGCAGGGGTACGCCTGGGCCATGGTCCTGGATGACGACGGTCAGGTGATCTGGCGTTATCAGCTGCCCCCAGAGCTGGACCACCCCTACACCGTATCGGAAACAGCCGCTTTCAGCCGCTGGTACCTGGACCAATGGCCGGTGCTGTGCTGGGTAGAGGAATACGGCCTGTTCGTGATCGGGCAGGCGCCTGGCACCCTGTGGAAACGCAACCTTTACATAGACACCGATATCGTCCACGGGCTTATCTCCAGCATCCTGCCCGCAGGGATCGGGCTGGTCGTGCTGATCCTGGCATTTTGTCTGGCCTTCAGCTGGCGGGGCAGCCGCAGTTTGCAGCAGGTGGCACAAGGGTTGGACGCTCTGGCACAGGGGCAGACCGTGACCCTGCCGGTGACCGGCATGGCTGGGGAGCTGGCGCAGAAGCTGAACCAGACCAGCGCCCAGCTGCAGACCCGCAACGAGATCATCGCTCAGCGGGATTCCGCCCGCACCAACTGGATCGCCGGTGTCAGCCACGACATCCGCACCCCGCTCTCTCTGATCCTGGGCTGGGCCGAACAGCTGGAGCAGGACTCTGCCCTGCCGGATGCGGCCCGGCGCAAGGCTGCGGGTATCCGCACCCAAAGCCAGCGCATCCGCTCGCTGATCGACGACCTGAACCTGACCAGCAAGCTGCAATACGGCGCCCAGCCCCTGCGCCGCCAAAAGCTGACCGCCGGGCCGCTGCTGCGCCGCGCTGTGGCAGATTTTTATGATACGCCCCTAGCCGACAACTGCACCGTGAGTCTGGTCCAGACCGATGCAGCGGAACAGGCAGTGCTGGATGCTGACCCCGCATTGCTGGCCCGGGCGCTGGAAAACCTGCTGAACAACGCCTCCCGGCACAACCCTGACCCGGTGGAGATGCAGATAACCGCCGAGATGGACAGCGGCAAACTGCGGATCATTCTGGCAGACAACGGCGTTGGGTATCCCCCCTCCGTGCTGCGGGCGCTGTCCTGTCCGGAGCAGGAGGGCGCACCGCATATTCTGGGTCTGCACGTTGTGGAACAGATCCTCTCCGCCCACGGCGGGCGGGCGCTCTTTGTCCGCAACCGCCCCAAAGGCGCCAAGGCCGTGCTGGTACTGCCCGTAGTGGAGACGTGAGGGGGCTGTTTCCCCCGGTGCCCCGCTCCATCCGCCGCCCCTGTCCTTTGCATTGACAGCCCCCCGACCATGGTGGTACACTTTGGACATCCCTAACATTTATCACCAAGGAGGCACTTACCATGCAGATCATCCATACCGAAAACGCTCCCGGAGCCATTGGTCCTTACTCCCAGGCAGTGGTCACCGGCGGGCTTGTGTACACCTCCGGGCAGATCCCGGTAGACCCGGCCACCGGCGCTGTCCCTGAGGGCATCGCCGCCCAGGCAGACCAGAGCTGCCGCAACGTGGGCGCCATCCTGACCGCCGCAGGGTCCGGCTTTGACAAGGTGGTCAAGACTACCTGCTTTTTGGCCGACATTGCAGACTTTGCCGCCTTTAACGAAGTCTACGCCGGTTACTTTGTCTCCAAGCCTGCCCGCAGCTGCGTAGCCGTCAAGGATCTGCCCAAGGGCGTCCTGTGCGAGGTCGAGGCCATCGCGGAGGTTTAAATATCTGTTCCCGCCTGCTGCAATCTTTTTTTTGCAGCAGGCTTTTTTATTATTCTGCAGCGGTTGTTTTTGAGCCTTTTTTCACTTACTGGCTTTCCTGCCAACTGGTGGAATTTCTGCCGTGTGATTTTGCACAATTCTTGATATACTAGTATGTTAGTTTCTCTGAATTGTATCAATTTGTCTTGTATACTTGAACTTCGTGTGTTAATCTTGGGCAAAGCGCACCAAAAAGCTTGGGTGCAACTGAGCAAGAATCGTGTCCTCTTATGGACACACGGAGGAATTGTATCATGGAATTCAGCAGAAGAGATTTTCTTCGCAACACCGCTGCTATTGCAGCTGTTGCAGGCGTGCTGGGCACTGGCAGCATCGCTTTTGCAGACAACGGGGATGAGAACTGCCTGCCCGTTGTAAATGTGGCTGCACAAAGCCGGGACGAGCTGGCCAAGCGCTTCCAGGCAGGCCGCAGCGGCAGCCTGGAGTACTGTGCTTTCAACCCCAAGCGTTATCAGCTGGGTCTGCGGGGCAAACTGCCCCTGGTGGTGTTCCTGCACGGCGAGGACGGCAAGGGTCCCAACGGCACCCAGCTGCTGGCCAACGACGGCGCCACCTTCTATATGTCTGACGCTCAGCTGAAAAAGAACCCCACCTTCGTCATCGCTCCCCAGTGCCCGGGCAACAACTGGACCGACCCGGAGACCGTGACCGCCGTCAAGAAGATGATCGACGATTACGTTGCCTCCCACGCTGTTGACCCCGACCGCATCTACATCGAAGGTATGTCCATGGGCGGCACCGGCGTTTGGCACATGATCCTCACCTATCCGTACTTCTTTGCGGCCGCTATCCCCATGTGCGGCATGGTGCCCGCCCAGTGGTACGCCACCCCCGGCGCTTTTGCCGCCATCAAGCATCAGCCCATCTGGGCCTATCACTGCAAGGACGACCCCGTCATGCCGGAAAGCGAGACCGCAAAGGCCGTCCAGACCATGAAGGACAACGGCTGCGGCTGCATCAAGTACGAGGGCTTTACCGCCGGTTCCATGCCGGAGCCTCATAAGGTGTGGGAGCGTGTGTTCAGCATCGGTACGCCGTACAACTGGATGTTCACCCAGAGCCTGACCCGCACCCAGCATGGCGCCCTGGACCCCAACATGATGTTCAGCCAGATCAAGCTGAAGTACGGCATCACCCGCATCATGGACTTTGGCATGGACACCCTGTATGTGATGGACCGCGGCAGTGAAGCTCTGGTGATCGACACCGCCATGGGCGGCGGCGGCAAGGCTGACCTCTATGCCTACATCCGCAACAACGTGCTGACCAACCCCGACGCTGCACTGGATATCCTGCTGACCCACAACCACGGCGACCATATCCTGGGCATCCCCTCTCTGGTAGCCTCCGGCAAGGTGCGCCGCACCTACATCCACCCGGACGACAAGGCGGGGCTGCTTTCCACCATGGAGAAGTTCGGCGGTTTGACGGCTGAGTCCATGCACCTGCAGAACGTCAACGCAGGCGATGTGGTGCGCATTGGCCAGGATGAGCTGGAAGTGGTCCATGTCACCGGCCATACCCCTGGTTCTGTGGTGTTCTTCTACAAGGACTACATCTTTACCGGCGACGCCATCGGCTCCGGCGACCTGTTCCTGTTCAAGATGACCTTTGATGAGTTCTATCCCACCATTGAGCACTTTATGGCAGAGATCCTGCTGCGCAACAAGGATGTGGAGTATGAGTTCCTCACCGGCCACCTGGAGAACCTGGAGCCCTTCTCGGTGGACTACCTGCGCCACATGATGATCCTGGTGCGGGACGTGATCCGCGGCGATATCCAGCCCGGCATCTATACCCGTAAACCCGGCCGTATGGCAACCTACCTGGATGCCAACATTTACTACACCGGCAAGACTCTGAGCACCGATCCGGAATAATCTTCAACCCACTTCCCTTACTCCTCCTATCATTCTATCCTGCCCCTGCCCCCGGCATTTTCGCTGGAGGCAGGGGTGTTTTTCAATACAAAAGGACCCAGGCTCTCCGCCCGGGTCCTTTTGTATTGAAAAAGCGGCAGCCTGTCTCGGCTGCCGCTTCAAAGGGCCTTCTGTTCCCCTGGATCTATCATGGCCCTGTGAAACCATATCCGCAGAAAAGCCTCGGTCCCTTCTGCTGCACGGATCGCATTATCCAGCAAATTGCACATCACGGTCACCAGCTCTGTATCCCGAAGGGGGAAGTGTTCCAGATCGCACAGATCCAAACGGAGCTGTACTTTGTGCTTTGCTGCATCACGATATTCTATGCTCAGCAGCGGATTATGGGTGTTGACTACCGCCGTAGCGCTGGTGCGGTGCTGCTCACCGCCGCTCTGTTCGACCCCCGCCACCGGCAAAAACCCCCAGCCTTGCGGCTGGGGAAAACCTTAAACCGTCCACGGCTTCTGCCCCGGTACTGCTTCCCATACGGTGACACCCGCGAGCTAAACAAAGCCCCACTGGGACTTTGTTTGCGGTGTTTCCACCGCCGCTCTGTTCGACCCCCGCCACCGGCAAAAAACCCCCAGCCTTGCGGCTGGGGG
>OHNH01001147.1_pt1 | contig 11169 bp, 9 predicted proteins | sample 1569561 | NCBI WGS metagenome assembly OHNH01 (sample SAMEA3879510, study PRJEB24766) | human gut metagenome | biome: human-associated habitat; feature: feces | place: USA | collected 1985/1987
CCCGTCGTGAGATCGCCTTTTCGGGGCGGGAGAGTTCGCAGACCGTATCGGGTTTCCTGATGACTTTGCCGTTGTTGCAGGATGCGACCGTGCTGACGGTAACCGAGCCGTCGAGCATTCCCTACCTGGAGCTTACTTTGCGGACGCTGACTCGGTTCGGTATCCGACTCGACAGGGAGGCGTTTTACGACGGGGGGTGCGGCGGACCGGGACGCCTTCGAAAATCGTCTTTTCGGTACCGGGCGGGCAGGAGTACCGTCCTTCGGACCTCTTCCTGGATGCTGATTGGAGTTCGGCCGCCTATTTCGCGGTGGCCGGAGCCGTCGCTTCGTCGCTGGGGCGGATCGAGGGGATTACGCTGCGCAATATGCGGCTCGATTCGCTGCAGGCCGATGAAAAGATACTCGACATCCTGCGTTCGTGCGGTGCCGATGTGAGCGTCGCGCCTGCGGACGTATCCGTAAGGGGCGATATGCCGGGAGATTTGCAGAACATCTCCGTTACTGCGACCGGCCGGCGGCTGAAGGCTTTCGAGGTCGATGCCACGCATTGCCCCGATCTGTTCCCGATCCTTGCGGTGCTGGCTGCCCATTGCGACGGTACGAGCCGTATCGCGGGTGTCGGACGTCTGACGCAGAAGGAGAGCAACCGGGCCGAAACGATCTATGCCGAGTTCCGGACGCTGGGGGCGCGGATCGACATCCAGGGCGACGAGATGTTCGTTACGGGCGGGCCGTTGCATGGAGGAGATGTCCGCTCGCACAACGACCACCGGATTGCCATGAGCCTGATCGTCGCCGGGTTGTTCACGCCGGAGCCGGTGCGGCTGGACGACGTGAAGTGCATCGACAAGTCGTTTCCTTCGTTCCTCGATCTGCTCGCCCGGCAGGAGTAGCGGGGCGGGCAGATGGTATTTCCGTTCCGGCGGAAAGAACGCTTTCCGTGCGGCGAAGCGCGGAAACGATGGGGCCGGACGATTGAAGTAAACTCGAAGAAACTTAATTGGCTATGAATTCATACGGAACAAAATTCAGACTCTCGATTTTCGGGGAGTCGCACGGTCCGCTGATCGGCGTGGTGCTCGACGGCGTGCCTGCGGGCATGCCGCTTTCGCGCGAGGATTTCCTCGCGGATCTCGACCGTCGCCGCAGCGGTGCGAAGGGAAGCACGCCCCGTAAGGAGAGCGATTTGCCGGAGATCGTAAGCGGCGTCTGCGACGGGCACACTACGGGTGCTCCGCTCACGATCGTATTTCGCAACAGCAATACCCGTTCGGGCGACTATTCGGACTTTCGCGCGACGCCCCGTCCGGGCCATGCCGATTTCGTGGCGGAACGGAAATACCGTGCCTTCAACGATCTGCGGGGCGGCGGCCATTTTTCGGGGCGGCTGACGCTGACGCTGGTGGCGGCCGGAGTCGTGGCCAAGAAGATGATCGGCCCGATCGAAATCCGGGCCCGGATCACCGAGCTGGGCGGTATTCCCCGCGAGCGGCTGAATTGCGAGCCGGGGAAGGAATTGGGCGCCGAGGGTGCCCCGACGCTCTGGGACGAGCTGATTGACCGCACGCTCCGGGAGTTGGATTCCGTAGGCGGGGTCATTGAGTGTACCTGCGACAAGGTGCCCGTCGGATTGGGCGAGCCGTTCTTCGATTCGCTCGAATCGCAATTGGCTCACCTGGCATTTTCGATTCCGGCGGTGCGGGGCATCGAGTTCGGCGACGGATTCGCCGCAGCCCGTATGAAAGGTTCGGAGCATAACGACTGTTTTGTGAACGGAGAGGGAAAAACCGCTACCAACGGAGCGGGCGGCATCAACGGCGGTATCTCGAACGGCAATCCCGTGGTGTTCCGCATCGCTGTCAAACCTACTTCCAGCATCGCGAAGAAACAATATACGTTCAATTTTGCGACGGGACGGATGGAAGAGTTCGTCGTCAAAGGGCGGCACGACGCCTGCATCGCCCTGCGCTGTCCGGTCGTGGTGGAGGCGATCGCTGCGATCGCGCTGGCTAACAACTGATCGTTTTTTGAAGAAAATCAATTGATTTTTAGTAAGTCGGATATTTGCAGTGCTGAATATTATTCGTATTATAATATTTGTCCCGCAGAGGTTTCGTTGCTCGATTCGATGCTGAAACGAAAGGAATACAGCAATACCGGGAAATATGTATTTCCCGGTATTGCTTATGATTGTTCCCTGAATTGGTATCGACGGTTTTTGAAGTCGGCCGGAAATGGGCGGGTACACAAAAAAAGGGTAAGCTACTTATATCGCACCGCTACGACCACATACCCTTGCTTGATTCCTCACCTGGGGGAGTCTGTGGGAGCTGGTCGTATAAGACTTACCCCAGCACAAAAGTACGAATTTTTTGTATCTTTGCAAAGAAAAAAGGAACTATCTGCGATTTTGTCGCTGTTTTTCGAGAGCCGGATGCCGAAAAGGCTGCCTGGATGTGTCTCGGAGGGCGGTGCGGGGAGAGTTAATGAATGAAGAGAATGACGGCGAAAAAAAGATTGCTTGTCGTGTTTATTGCTGCGGTTGCAGTCGGGGCAACGGTGGCTTTGGTTTTCATCTTTCAGTTTTTCGGAGATGCCGTCCGGGAGCGGAGCGACCTTTATATAAGCGCCCGCACGGACTACCCGGGGCTGCTCGACTCTCTGCGTCCCCGTACGGACCATCACTGGGCTTTTGACCGGTATGCCGGCCGTCTGGAGCTGGAGCGCTCCTTCAAACCGGGGCACTACGTACTGGAACCGGGAATGAACGTCGTCGAAATCGCCCGGATGCTCAAACTGGGGATGCAGACGCCCGTGCGCGTTACGCTCAACTATGCCCGTACCCGTGCGTTCCTCGCTTCGCGGCTGGCCCGCCAGCTCGATGCCGATTCTGCGGAGCTGATGCGGGCACTGACCGACCCGCAGCTTGCCCGGGAGGTCGGGACCGACAGCCTGCAGCTCTTTTCGCTCTTCATCCCCAATACATATGAATTTTATTGGACGGTTTCGCCCGAGGATTTCGTGCGCCGCATGCGCAAGGAGTACGACCGTTTCTGGACTCCGGAGCGGGATGCCGCCCGCCGACGCAGCGGTTTGAGCCGGGACGAGGTGATGACGCTGGCTTCGATCGTCACCGAAGAGACCAACAAGGCCGACGAAATGCCCCGTGTGGCGGGAGTCTATATCAACCGCCTGCGGAAAGGGATGCCCCTGCAGGCAGATCCGACGGTCAAATATGCGCTGCAGGATTTTTCGCTTCGCCGGATTCTGCACAAGCACTTGAGAACCCCTTCGCCGTATAACACCTACCTGAACAAGGGGCTGCCGCCGTCGCCGATCGCGATGCCTTCGGTCGCTGCGATCGATGGGGTGCTGAACTTCGAGAACCACGACTATCTCTTCTTCTGTGCCCGCCCGACTTTCGACGGTTATCACAGTTTCGCCCGCACGTACGGCGAACATCTGGCTAATGCCCGGGCTTATAGTGCGGAGTTGAATCGTCGGAATATTAAATAATTTCCGTATATTTGCCCTCCCTATGTTGGTTAAAATCTATACCGAGAATCCTTCCGAGAAGGAGATCGACCGGGTGGTGAACCTGCTCGAAAGGGACGGCGTGGTGATCTATCCGACCGACAGCGTCTATGCCTTCGGCTGCTCGATCCGTTCGGCGAAGGCCGTCGAGCGGCTGCGCCGGATCAAGGGGAAGGATCTCACGACGTTTTCCGTCGTGTTCGATTCGCTCGGGCAGATTGCCGATTATTGCCGGGTGGATAACGCTCAGTTCCGGTTGCTGAAACAAAATCTGCCGGGGCCCTTCACCTTCCTGCTGGATGCATCGTCGCGTATGCCGCACAAGGCGCTCGAACGGCGTCGCACCATCGGGATCCGCATTCCGGACAATTCGATTCCTCGGGCCATCGTCGAGCGGTTGGGAGCTCCGCTGCTGACCTCTTCCGTGCTGGATGACGAGGAAACCGAATATATGACCGATCCGGAGTTGATCCACGAGCGGTACGGCCGGGACGTAGAACTGGTGATCGACGGAGGTGTCGGCGATGCGGTGCCGACGACCGTCGTAGATCTGACGGGCGGCGAGCCGGAGATTTTGCGGGAAGGCAAAGGCGTGTTGCGGGAATAAACGTATGCTAAAAATAGAAGAAGAATGACAAAGTTCAAATTCTGGAACGAGGTCTGCAAGTACGGAGCGATCATCGGACTGGTCATGTCCGTAGCTTTCGTTATCGAGCAGTCCCTGATGTTGTCGGGGTGGTTTTCAACGATGGGGCTGGTATGGGTCTTGGCCGCAGTCGTATATATCGTGTTGCTTTATCGTTTCGCCAAGCGTCGCCGCGAGCAGTACGGTCAGGAGCAGGGATTTCCTTTCGGCCACGGCTTGGGTTTTATTCTGGCTCTGATCCTGGCGTCGGCCATGATCAAGGGGGTGGTAGAATACCTTTACCGCAGTGTTTTCATCGGATATTCGGAGTATATCGACCGATACACTTCCGCATTGATCCGGTTCGCTGAGGAGGGAAAGTTCCCTGCGTCGATGGAGGGCGTATTCGCCGAAATGCTGAAAACCATACAGGAGGCGTCGGAGCCTTCCATTCAGGCTACCGTAGGAGCTTCGATCTGGGGCAACCTGATCGTCGGCCTCGTCCTGGGGCTTATTTTGGCCGGCATCCTGGCGCGTGCACCCCGGCCTTTCGGTCCTCAATCCGAAGAGTAAGAGAACGATGGATGCTACGCTCGACATATCGGTCGTCGTTCCTCTCTATAACGAGGAGGAGTCCTTGCCGGAGCTGGTCGAATGGATCGATCGCGTGGCTCGCGGCGAGGGTTTGTCTTACGAGGTAATCCTGGTGGACGACGGTTCCGGCGATGGTTCGTGGCGCGTGATCGAAAATCTGCACGAGCGGTTTGCGGCGGTGCGGGGGATCAAGTTCGCTCGCAACTACGGCAAATCCGCCGCCTTGTATTGCGGTTTCGCTGAAGCGCGCGGCGAGGTGGTTTTCACGATGGACGCCGACTTGCAGGACTCGCCGGATGAGATTCCGGCTCTGCGGCGTATGGTCCTCGACGAAGGGTACGACCTGGTGTCGGGCTGGAAAAAGAAGCGCCACGACCCGGCCGGAAAGCGGTGGCCGAGCAAGTTTTTCAACTGGACGGCCCGCACCGTTTCGGGAATCCGGCTGCATGATTTCAATTGCGGACTGAAGGCCTACCGCCGCCGGGTGGTCAAGGCGATCGAAGTCTATGGCGAGATGCACCGTTATATCCCGATTCTGGCCAAACAGGCCGGATTCAAGCGGATCGGCGAGAAGGTCGTCGAGCATCGCGCCCGCAAGTACGGTCATTCGAAATTCGGTATGGAGCGGATGGTGAAAGGGTATCTGGACCTCATTACGGTTTCGTTTCTCTCGCGTTTCGGCCGTTCGCCGATGTACTTTTTCGGCAGCCTGGGAACGTTGATGTTCCTTTTCGGCGGCTGTACGACGGCGTGGGTGATCGGTGCCAAGTTGTATAAACAGTGCCACGATCTGCCTGTGCGGGCCGTAACGGACCAGCCGCTTTTCTATCTTTCACTGCTGGCTGTCGTGCTCGGCGTGCAGTTATTCCTGGCGGGATTCCTGGGCGAGTTGATCGACCGGAATGCCGCAGACCGTAATAAATACCTGATCGAAAAAACATTGGATAATCAATAAACCTTGCAGAGCCTGCGATTTTCGGCAGGATTCGAAGAGGTTCGCATAAACAAAATAGAAGTTATATGATTCAACGTATTCAGACTCTGTATCTGTTGCTGGTCGTCGTACTGACGGGATTGGCCTTGTGGCTGCCGCTGGTCGATTTCACCGTTGGGGCGGACACTTGTACGCTGACCGCTTTCGGCCTGAAGGATGCCGCCGGCATCACGTTGCTGCCGACGGTGTATCTGGGGGTTGTTCTGGTTGCCGCCTGTCTGGTGCCGCTGGTGACGATTTTCCTTTTCAAGCGCCGTCTGGTGCAGATCCGGTTATGTGCCGTCGAGTTGGTGCTCCTCATCGGTGCCGGGGCGATGATGGGAATCTATTTCTACCTTTGCAACCGTTACTTCGCGGACAGTGAATTTTACTCCCATACCCTTAAAATTTCGCTCGTTTTCCCGTTGGTCTGCCTGGTTTTCGACTTGCTGGCTTTGCGGGCGATCTTCCGGGACGAAAAGCTGGTGCGGTCGCTCGACCGGATTCGCTGACCGGACGTATTTCTCGGAAAAAAGGCGTGCGGTCAAAACTGCACGCCTTTTGTGTTTATTTTGCCGGGAAAGAATACGGTTTGGTGGGGTTTTTGATACGAAATAAAAATCCGGTGTGTCGTTATATTTGATTTAACGGGATTGTAATACGAAAATAGTGTTCGAATTATTGTCGAAACAGGAAAAAATAGTATTTTTACAAAAAGTTTAAGAATAAGTGGCCTGAGTAAATATGCAAGACGATGAAGTTATTTTTAACCTATTTTTATATCACTCTAAAATTTAATTGTTTATGAAAAAGAGTAGCATTTGGAAATTGCTCTTCAGTGCATTGACCGTGTTCGCCGTGGCGGTGTTCGCGGGATGTACCGACGACAATGACGACATGGGCGCTCCCTATCTGAACGTCACGCCGGAGAACCTGACGTTCGATGCGGAGGGACAGCCCGCAGATGAGTACAACGGTACTTTTATCGTTGAAACGAACCGTCCCTGGCGTGCTATCGTCGAGGACGAACAGACTTGGGTGCGCCTTTCGGCTACCGAAGGCGAGGGCGATGCTGCCGTGACCGTTACGGTGCCCGCTTCGAACATCGGTCAGTCTGCCAAAGTGACTTTCGAGGTTTACAACTCCTACGGCGCATTGATTCAGAAGGATGTCAATGTACTTCAGGGCGAAGTGAAGCCTGCGACCGTTATTTACGGCAACAATTTCGATAAAACGCTTGCCGCGAAGGACGCGAACAATCGCTGGCCGTTCCTCGACCAGTCGGATGCTTGGCAGAATGCTACGGGCACGGGTATCGAGTCCGTAACTTATGCTTACAAGAATATGTCGGTACGCTCGTCGCAGAAAAACAGCGGCGGCTATGACGGAGCTTCGGGCCAGAACAAGATCTTCTTCGGTACGGCTCCCGCTAATTTCGACATAGATAACATTACGCTGCCTTCGGGCGAAACCAATTATCGGATTACTTTCGGTGCGAATTATTCGAAAAATAATGATGGTACTTACGATAATACTTTCAAACCCGAGTATTTCCACGTTTGGGTCGGAAACGGTACGACCTGGAAAGAGTTGAAATATGAGAAGATCGGCGGCAGCGACGAAACCGATCCTTATTGGATTCTGTTCAAGTCAGATTTTACGCTGAAAACGGCGCTGAAGGAGCTTTCGATCCGCTTTACTACCACGACGGGCGGTGAGGCTGCTAATTCCGCATTCTCGATCGACGATCTTTCGTTTACCAATGGCAACGGCGGTCAGGAGGTCGATCTCGAAGGCGGTGTGGTTCCGCCCGATCCGGGTGAGGCTACGGCCATTACCATTCCCGAGCTGATCGCACAGATGACTGATACGGAAGCTCCGGTGGATGCCAATGCAGATCGCTATCTGGACGCTGTGGTGATGAACGACGTGGCCGGTGCCAATTATACCTTCAACAACCTGATCCTCGCTACCGAGAATGCGACGGAGGCCGGTAACGGCATCACGCTCTACGGCAGTCAGGTAGAACCTTCGACGCTCGGTCTGAACAAGGGTGACAAGGTGCGCGTAACCCTTTATAAAGGACTTGCCAAGGTGGTAAATTACAGTGGTATGTACGAAGTGACGGGCGCTAAGGAAGCGACTTGGTGCAAGGTCGAGAAGACCGGTACGGTGACTTCGATTCCCACGGCGACGATCGCTGCTGCGGATCTGGCGAAATATCAGGGTATGGCCGTGACGATCGCCAATGCGTCGGTTGCCCAGGCAGGTGTTTGGGCGAGCGCCAGCGCACTCTCTTCGCATACTTTCACTGCCGATGGAGCCAATTTCACCGTATTCTGCAAGCAGAGCGATGAAAAGAACCCGAGCGTGTTCCTCGACGTACCTTTTAAGGCTGGCTCGGGTAATATCTCCGGTCTGGCTGCCGTATATAAGAATAATTCCCAGCTCGTTCCGCGCAATCTGGACGACGTGGCCGCTTTCAGCGACAGCTCGACCCCGATGATTACGGGGGTAACTCCGGCCAGCCTCTCCTTCGAGGCTGCGGGCGGCGAGAAGACGCTCACGGTTTCTGTTATCAACCAGGGTAACAACCAACTCTCCGTAAGCGGCCTCACCGCTCCCCTGAGCGCTACGGTCAGCGGCCTGACCGTGACGGTCAAGGCCGATCCGAATACCGGTACGCAGCCCGTTAATCAGATGCTGACCATCACGCTGGCCAACGGTAACAGCAAGGAGGTGCCTGTTACGCTGCTCGGTGTCGGCGGCGGCGAAGGCGGTACTTACACGCTCATTGACAACTTGTCGAATCTTTCGGCCGGAACGTACCTTATGGCCGGATTCCGTGCCAAAGGTGAGGCTCAGTCCGGTTCTGCTACAGAACCGAATCCTGCGGCAGAAGATTATTATGGAGTTTGGACCGGTGAAATGATAACCGGAAATGGTAAAACAGATTGTGAAACGCTTCAAATGACTTTTGCAAACGGGGAATTAACCAAGATAGATGCTAATGTAACTAATTCTCCTGCTGAAATGGAACTTGTCGCAGTTGATGGTAAGTCTAATACATATTATATCAAGTGTAACGGACAGTATTTGGCTTCCGGTTCCAAGAGCCGTTCATTGTCATTGGGAGCCGATCCTGCGGAATGGGTATTCTCGATGGTTGATAAAGACGGCGAGTCCCGGTTGGTTGCAGCAAACGGCGGTTGTTCGTTGCAGACGGTAGATAGTTCTTTTAAAACTATGATTCGTGGCTATGCAAGCGCTACGCAGGGTAAGCATGGAATTTATTTCTTCAAAAAGAATTAGTTTCTAATTTTGAAAATTCAAACTCTTGGAGGGATCATCCCCTCCAAGAGTTTGGTTTCTCGGATAGTTTTTTATAGTTTACCGATGATGTCGATGTTCAGATATTGTGAGAAGGGATGGAAATGGCTGTTCCTGACGATGATTGCGCTCTCTGTCGTAGCTTGCGGCGACGATACGGACGATTTTGGGGGTTCTGCCGTATGGCGGACCTCTTCGACGGTCGGAGCTGCGGAGGGTTCGGCCGCCATACAGATTGAGGGACCTGTCGGCGCCGGATGGCGTGCCGAAATCAAGGACGGAGGTGCTTGGTGCTCGTTCAGGCTCAACGATCCGACGGTCCTCGTGAAGGAGGGCACCGTACAGAGTTCGAACATCAGCAATATCCTGGACGTTTATTATACGCGGAATACCGGGAGCGGGGAACGTTCGGCGACCATCGAATTCGAATTTCTCGGCGGAGAGCCGCAGGTGCTCGTGCTGACGCAGTTTTCGGCCTCTTCGACCAACGATCCCTACGACGAGGGGCATGCGACGGCTTGGGCGGAGCTGCCGGAAAAAAAGACTGATGAGAATTTTATTTACGTCAGCCACTTCGCTTCACTCAATAACCGTACCGTGCGCAACTATTCGTTCTGTTACGACAAGACGCTGCACGTGGCGCATTGGGTAGCTTATCCGCTGCACTCGGTGTACAGAGGATCGATCGACCGTACCAACGATTTCCAGTACGATCCGAAGGTCGATTATTCGTATCAGCCCAATCTGGTCGAAAGATCCTATACGGGAAGCTATGATCGGGGACATCAGCTCCCTTCGGCGGACCGTACGGCTACGCGGGAGTTGAATCTCCAGACGTTCTATGCGACCAACATGACTCCGCAGCTCAATCGGCTCAACCAGGATATGTGGGCCAATCTCGAAGCCAAGGTGCGTGCGCAGATATGCAGCGACACGCTCTACGTGGTGACAGGTTGCTATTATGCCAATACCAATACGACGACGACCGACCGTGACGGGAAAGTTTGTCCGGTCCCGACGAATTATTTCAAGGTATTGCTTCGCACGCGCACCGGTACGACGGGCAAACGTATCGCGGACTGTTCGGCCGACGAATTGAAGGCGATCGGATTTTGGGTGGATCAGAAAAGTTACGGCGACATTCAGCCGCCTGCGTCCATTTGCATGAGCGTGGCGGAGATTGAAAAGAAAACCGGTTTTACGTTCTTTCCCAATATTCCCGAGTCGGCTGCGGAATCCGTAAAGGCACAAAACTCTCCGAGCCAATGGGGAATCCAAAACTAATTTGACTTATGAAAAAACGACTGATTTTTACAGGACTACTGGCCTTACTGTTCGCAGCCTGCTGTTTCGCGCAGAAACCGTACAAGGTGGTCTTTTACAACTTGGAGAACTTTTTCGATACGATCAACGATCCCGAGGTCAATGACGACGAATTCACGCCGGAAGGACCTAAAAAATGGAATTCTGTCAAGTATGCGAAGAAGTTGGGCAATACCGAAAAGGTGCTTTTCGACATTGCCGGTATCGATAAGGATTATCCGATCGTGATCGGCGTATCGGAGGTGGAGAACCGCTCGGTGCTCGAAGATATCATCGCTACGCCGAAGATGGCTCCGGGCAATTACCGGATTTCGCACTACGACTCTCCCGAAGCTCGCGGTGTGGACGTCGCTTTTATGTACCGTCCCGATGTATTCAAGCTGGAGGGCAGCGCACCGATCCGCACGCAGATTCCTTCGCTTCCGAATTTCAAAACCCGCGATATTTCGACCATGTGGGGTACGATCGACGGCGAACCGTTCTTCTTCATGGTGGCTCACTGGCCTTCGCGTCTGGGCGGCAAGGACGCTTCGGAGTTCAAGCGTATCGCCGTCGGCGAGCAGATGCGTCGAATCGCCGACTCTGTCCTGAAGGTCAATCCTGCGACCAAGATCGTGGCGATGGGCGACTTCAACGACGATCCGACCGATCCGAGCATGTTGGAGGGGCTGAATGCCAAACCCAAGGTCAAGGATCTTCAGCCGGGCGATTTCTTCAGTCCGTTCCACGCCGTGCTGCGTGCCGGTATGGGTACGCTGGCTTACGGCGACGCCTGGAATCTCTTCGAC
>OHNH01001157.1_pt1 | contig 11090 bp, 7 predicted proteins | sample 1569561 | NCBI WGS metagenome assembly OHNH01 (sample SAMEA3879510, study PRJEB24766) | human gut metagenome | biome: human-associated habitat; feature: feces | place: USA | collected 1985/1987
CTTTTTCCGGCAACAAATAGAGCAGTATAAATCTGCCGCAAGGGATGGCTGCCAGGATAAAGGCTGCATAGCTCCATGCTATCGTTTGAAATGAAGTACCCGGAAAAGCAAAGATGAGATATACCAGCCCGCTGAATAAAACCGGGAAAATCAATAATCCCGGAAACCAGCGGAGAAAACGGTACATGAGTATCATGCGCGGCTTGACCGGATAGTCATTGGCTACGTGGACGGCAAGCATGGCATAAGCCATTTGTATGCAGACTTCCACACTGAGGAGTACGGAAGTATCTAGCATCAAGGGCTGATTGCTTAGCCAATTGGCTATCTGAGTCTTCGATTGCTCGATAGCATACGGCCACATCAATCCGGCGAAGACAGCGCAGATAGCGGCGATAATACCGACCGCTATTAATTTCCAGAACGTTTGCTTCAACAGAAAGTTAAATGCTGTAAGAAGCATAAGTACAAGAACAACTGTATCCATTATATGATTTTACAATTTACAAGTTACGATTGATAATTCACAGGACGTGGGTTACATCTGACTGCTTTTGCGGCGCTTGCGTACAAAGAGTATCAGAGCAAGAATAACGATAATGACAGCGATGCCTACGGCTACATTGCTTAATGTATTTGTCTGATTTTCGGCTGTCTGATTCATCTCTTCTTTTTTCATCACCACTCCCTTGTTGCTGCCGCTTGCTTTTGCTTCACGGATTTTAGAGATATTTTCTTTGTACTGTGTAGCGGTTTGTGCGTCTGCTTTCGATGCAATGAAGTCACGGAGCTTGGCATTGTCACAAACAAATCCGGAACAAGACGGGCGGTAAGTATTGACAATCTCCGTATGAAGTTTGCTAAGTTCCGCTACCTGTTCTTCACTTGCTTGCCACAATCCCTTACGGGCGCTTTCGAGCATGACGGCAGTCATCTCTTCCAAAGCGGCAGGATTCTGTTGTTCGAAATATTGTTTGACTCCCAAGTTCAGTTCATCCTTCACATATACATTATATATATTATCCCAAAGCTCTTTGTCGATTGCAGCCGGTTTCATCACATTCCATCCATAGGTATTGGTGATCACTTCTGCAAATTCACTTGCCGAAGAAGCCCCGCCTTTCATTTTCTCTTTGATGTAAGTTGGGTTCAGGATAGTGGTGCGACTTTCTACGCCGACAGCCTCTTTCAGTTCCTGCATCTTCATATGGTTCCGGTTGCGATAATCACTGAGGTAGGCATCCGGATCTTTGCCGGTCACATTGCGTACGGCGAGATTCATACCTCCCATAAATTCGTATACATGGTCAAGGCTTAAAGCTCCCCAGGTATTACTTTGCCGTGGTTGTACGACAACATCCGTCCGGGTCAGTGCAGCCTCGAAAGCGAACTTTTGGAATACTTCCCAATTCTTTTCGCTGCCGTAATACGCGCCCATATTATTGAGATAAGTATCGGCGATTTCCGATTCATTCTCCCAGCGGTCGCCGGATTCTACCATTTCCTGAATACCGGTTCCATACATACCGTTGGCTCCTCCGAATACCCGGAATGTTGAAATTTCGCGGGCATCTTTCGGGCTTAATCCTTTTTCGGTCAGCACCCGTTCGGCTTCTATTACGCTGGAGGCAACCTGATTTTCATATTTGTCGTCTTTGGCGGCGGCAGCCATTTCTACTGCACGGTTGATGAGGAAGAGACGGGAGGCGGCAAGATCACGAAGTTGTCCGGAAGTCTGGACTACCACGTCGATGCGCGGACGTCCTAATTCGGTTGAAGGAATCAGTTTTAAATCGCTGACACGACCGAAAGCATCACGGACAGGCTCAACACCTAACATATAAAGTACCTGTGCGATGGTTGCCCCTCCGGTTTCAATAAACTCGGATGACCATAGTGTATAACTGACCTTGCGTGGTATGGAGTCGTTGTGACGTTGCTTGTACCTATCAATTGTCTGCTTGGCCAAAGCAATACCTTTTTCCCAGGCAGACTCTGTCGGAGTCGCTTCGGCATTAATGGCATACATATTACGTCCGGTAGGTAGCGTGTTCGGATTAGCGATCGGGTCACCACCGGGTGTGGGAGCTGTGTATCCGCCTTTCAAGGCATTCATCAGACTGCTCAGTTCCTCTTCCGGACTTGTCAGAAGTGCATTTTTATAATTGCCTACATTCTTGATGGTACGTTCTACTTCAGCTACTGCAAGCGCAAATTCCACCTCTTCTTTGCTGTATTCTTTCGGAGCCTTTCCCATAGCTGCCATCATTGCTGACATACCCTGCGGCTTTTCAGTCTTTCCTGCCATTGCCGGTTTGCCCGAAGCGTCTGTGGATGTATCCTTATTAGCCTTCATGCTGGCTTCCATTTTCTTTAAAGCTTCCGGACTGGCACCCATTGATTTGGCCATTTCCATCGCTTTTTCCGGGTCCATGTTAGCACCCATTTTCTTCATGGCTTCTTTCATGCCTGCAGGCATTTTACCATGAGGTCCTTTTTCCATTTTTGCCGAAGCCGGATGACCATTGCCCGACGGCTCATTATCAGCCTGATCCTTTTTGGCTGCGGCAGCCATCATCATTGCCATCATGCCTTTGGGGGCATTGCGCTCGGCTTCTATCTGTCTCGCTTTTGCCAACTCTTGCGGAGTGATTCCGGCTGTGTGGCAAATCAGTTCGTCGGTTGCCAGTGAAGGGTTAGCCATCAGTCTCTCTACGAGAAGGCGGGCAGGCATGAGATATTGCTGGGTAAAGACACTTCGGTGTTTTTCGGCAGATTCTGTAGCTTTGCCGCGTTGCTTGTCAAGAGCAAAAAGACTATAGGCAATCGGTTCTGTTGCCATCGCGTAGACAGAAGAAGTTATTCTTTCCGGTTCGTAAGGAACTCCCATTGTGTAAAGCTGCCCCGTGATTTTCTCTGTAGCCAGTTCTTCGGCAAAGTTTTCTACACGGGCGATTTCATCTTCCGTATACGGTTTATTAGCCATACTGTCCAGTCCTAAATCACGATGGATTCCCATCTTCACAGTCAAGGTTTTCACAGCCAGCGACTCCTGATCTTTGTTTGCCTTCTGGGAGTTATTATAGATTTTGATCTTTTCCATTAATTCCCGGTAAATGCCGCGTACGCTGCTTTCAAGGAAAGGAGGAGTGAGATATGATTGCAAGGTAGCATAAGAACGGCGTTTGGCCATCATACCTTCTCCGACGTTTCCGATAGAGTAGAGGTAGTAGTGGGGAACGGCTCCTACCAAACGGTCCGGCCAGTCATTGCTGCATAATGCGACTTGTTTTCTCGGAGTGAATTCGAGACTGCCGTGTGTACCGAAGTGAATCAGTGCATCGGCTTTGAAGCCATGTTGCATCCACAGGTATGAGGCAATGTAGGTGTGTGGCGGAGCCATGTCGGTGCCGTGCACCACCTGGAAGGAGTTGTCACCGCTTCCGGCAGCGTTTTGTGGCAATAGCACAACGTTACCGAACTGTAAACGGGCAATACCTAATTTGCCGTCAGGAGTCACCATATAGTTGCCGGGAAATTCTCCGAAAGCATCTACCACCTCCTGATACTTTTCGGGACGAAGCGATTCTTTCACCCAGCTTTCATACTGTTCTTTGGTGATCAGTTCGGGATGTCCGTTTTGCATGAAGTCGTTGAAAGCTCCTTCTGCATAAGCGTTGAATACCGCCCCCTGGGCTTGTATCATTTTTCCCAGTTCCTGAGCGTTGGCAGGCAGACCGGATATATTATATCCCTCTTGTTTCATACGAAGCAGAAGATTGTAAAGGGAAGGTACTACTTCCATGCCGGCAGCGGTCAATGCGTTCTGACCGGGACCTTTGTAATAATAGATAGCTACTTTCTTCTCAAAATTAGGTTTTGTTTTCAGATTCAGGTAGTTGTCTATTGTAGATACAAAAGTCTTCAGACGTTCGGGGACGGCATACGAATGGCGCAATCCTTCTTTATCTTCATATTGTGCGAAAAGGGCGAAAGGGCGGATAGCTCCGTCTATTTCCGGTGTTACGATGCTCTGTGACATAAAGCCTCCCGACATACCCATCGGATCGTTTTCCCATTCATCCACAAGACTGTTGATTGTGAGCGGAGCGAACAAAAGGATATTTCTGGCTTTCAGATAATCAACCATTTTATCTCCCATACGTCCGTGTGCCATATTGATGACGGCATCGGGCTGCACTTCCTCAATGAATGACATGAATCTTGTCATGGATTGAACGGGATAAACATTATATCCCGCATTCTCCAGCGCTTTTATCAGATCGGTGGCATCTGCCATTTGTCCGGTAATCATGATTTTTCGTGCCCCTTCTTTATAAAGGTTATTCTCTTGCATGAATTTCTCATAATCGGCAACGGTAAGAAATTCCTGTTCATCATCCGGATTACTGATTCCGGCATGATAAAGCATATCGCTCGGTCTTTCTATCGGATCTTCCACTTCGGGTACAGCAGAAGCCTTTCCGTCAATGGCTTTACGGATATAGTTCAGCATATTGCGGTAGTTGGTCTTTCCGCCGTTGCTCAGATAGCCGCGTATGAGATTCTGCTGTATACTGTCGAGGTTGCAGATGTTATTGGCAGGGTTGGTAGCCATAGAGGTGTATACGGGGATACCCTTATCTGCTGCCTGCTGTATTTGCTGACGTTGTTCTTCGACAATGCGCAGTCCCATGCCATTGATGAATACCATGTCATAACTGGTCAGACGATCGAGGTTGTCAAGAGACACTTCGCTGAGTTTGATGAATGAATTGTCGTTGGCTTTCGAGATGCTTCCCTGCTGTATGGTCTGGAAGTTGACGAAAGCTATTTTGGTAGCGCTGAACCAGGTATTCCATACGGATAGACCTATCAGGGCTGCTACAACGATGCATCCACCTAAAATGATTTTACTTTTCTTTTTCATTTCTCTTATTTTTAGCTTTGTATGTAGTTCTATTGTTGCCGTTTATTTTTTGAAGAGCCTGTCTATATCCAGTGATAGTCCTAATGTCAGGTTGGTTCCCGTCGTGGTAGGAGAGTTGAAATAATAATAATCCGGCACATAGTCGAACAGGTTGTTTACAGCCAGATTCATATTGATCCCTTTTATAATTCCCAACGAGAAAGTAAAATCCCATATCATATATCCCGGATACTCGACTGCCTGGCTTCCGGCAGACGGATTGTTGAAACTATCGTTGTAGATGTTTGTTTTAACTTTTGATAGCAAACGTCCGTTGAGTGAATAGTTGAAATCGACTTTGTTCAGAGTCTTGCCCCAGTCGATTCTTACAGTTGCCGTATGGGGTCGTGTATCTGTGAATTTCTTTTGACCGTCGCGCATGAACTCATGAATATAGGTGTATGACAGACGATAACCGAGTCCGCAAGGATACTTGGCGGAAACGTTGGCGTCAATTCCTGCAATATCCATTTTGTCGGTATTGGTATAGATTTGTCCTTTGGGGTCTTCGCTGTAAACGGTATTGATACGATTGTGTACCAGGTTATAATATCCTGTAATGGAGAAGTTATAACGACTCTTGGTATATTCGGCAGATACAGAGAAATTATGGCTTGTTTCCGACTTAAGGTCCGGATTACCATAAATCATCATCATATTTGCCATATTGAACACCATATACATCTCCTTCAGGGTAGGAGAGCGGAATCCTTGCGAATACGATCCTCTTAATGAACAGTTGCCTATCTTATACATCATTCCCAAATGTGGAGACAGATGGCGTACATTGGAGTCGGAGAAGTAGTCGAATCGTAATCCGGCTATCACATTCAGTCTTTCTGTGGGGTTCCAGTCGAACTGACCGAACGCGTCTGCCGTATGCATGGTGTGGTCTGCGTTATCAGTGAACTGGTAAGACATCAGATAATCGCGTAGGTAGTCGGCACCGACAGTCAGCGTATGCTTTCCGTTGAAGGTATAATTATAGAGTGCATGCACATTGTGCTGTACATTACTGTAATCACGCACGTCATTTTTATAAAGAGACTGATAATCACTCTTATCATACTGGTCGAAAGTATAGCCGACTTCAAGGTTACTCATTATATTGAAGGTGTAGTTAGCTTCATTCCACCGCTGAATCCCCGGTATCTGTCCTGGGTATCCCCCGGTTTATTGCGTTCACGGAAATAATAGCCGGCTCTTCCCGTCAGTTTGAGCGTTTCCAGCGGACGATATATTAACCGTTCTTTGAAGTTCCACACCCGGCTTCCGAACACAGTAGAGAAATCTCCCGGATTATCTACGGCATAAGTGTCTACATTATTATATTGCACGTTGGTCAGGCTGTTGAATTTACCTGCATTAAATCCTGCAGTGCCACCATACCGCTGGTCGTTGTGTTCGGAGAAACGTGAATTAAGATTTAAGTTCCATGGATCGTCCGATTCGCGGGTGATAATGTTAATTACTCCTCCGATAGCACTGGAGCCGTAAAGGGTAGATGCTGCGCCTTTCACTATCTCTATACGTTCTACATTGTCGAGATTCAGACGTTCGTAGTCTACATTATTCAGTGTCTCTCCTGCCAGTCGTTCACCGTCCACCAAAAACAGTACGGAGTTTCCTCCGAAACCTTGCATGTTGATAGAGGTTTGCTGATCCATGGCGAAGGAGAATTCGATACCTGGCAACTCTGTCTTCAGCAGGTCGGCTACGTTGTTGGCATTTACTTTCTTAATATCATCTGAGGTGATTACCCGGGTGATGATGGGAGCGTCCTTCAGCAATTTGGGAGTACGGGTACCGGTTACAACGACTGTTCCGAGGTCGAACTGATCTTCGGATAAACGGAAGTTTATTTTCTTTTCCTTCTCGGTGGTTATTCTTTTTTCTTCTGTTTGATAACCTATGTAGGAGGCAGTAATGATATAAGAACCGATTCCGGGCAGTTGTAATGTATAGGTTCCGTCGGCACTGGTGACGGCTCCTGTTCTTTCCCCTTTTATGGAGATGGTGGCTCCCGGGAGAGGTTCACCGTTCGTATCAGTGACACGTCCGCTGATATGTTCAGTCGATTGTTGTGCGAATGTGGAACAGGTTGCTATAAAGGAGAAAATCAAGATGGATACTATAAATGTAGGTTTCATTCTTTGTAATTGGTTGCTTAGTTGTTTTCTTCGAAATCAAGCGGATACAGGAAGTCAAAGTCGATATATCCTTTTATGCCTCTGGCATTGGTATAGTTGGTAAAACGAATGGCTGCATAGGTATTATCCTTCAACCGTATCAGATAGACTTGATTGGACATGGTGTAAATAGGAGGCATACTTGAAGTGTCTACGTTTAACCAGCCGGATAAAATATCATTACGATAGTCTTCTGTATATTTAATGTTTCCTTCCATCATACCGGACATGTCGATTGCAATTTTATCCGTCGTCCATTCGTCTTTTACAAAATTCTCTTCGGCAGGAAGTTTTCCACTGGCCTTCAGGTCATCAATACTTGTATAAGTTGTCTGGAAGGCTGCACCTTCATTGGTTTTGATGTCGTAGCGGTGGATGGCAAGGTCCCATTCTGCCGGTATCTCGCTCTTATGTTCCTCTCCGATTTCAACAGTCATTGCTTTACGTTCAGATAGGTCGATATAGACCCAGTTAGTGTATTCAGTAGCATTGATTTGTGAAAAGCTACTCTCTTTAATCTCCATTTCCGCTTCGATGGGATCGTCGTAAATCCCTTCAAACATTCCATTACAAGCTGAGAGCGACATAGCCGCTCCCAGTATCATGATATTTCTGAAAATAGCGTTACTGCTTCTTCTCATTTCCTCTTTTAATTATTTATTGTGCACTAGTTTCATTGACGTTTCCGGTGAATACTGCGGTGATTGCCATAGGCATGCTTCCCGGTTTGAAGGCTACCGTAATTTCGGCTTTACCATCGGTCGTAACCGTACCTTCCAGACTTTCACCTGTAATTGCAGTGGGGGTACCGCTTGCGGATTCAGCTGTAGATTCAAATGCGCCTAAACTGAGCGTGTAACCGCTATTTGCTTTTTCAACCTTTACTCCGCTAATCGTGAAGTCTCCCAAATTCATATTACCGCCTCCTGATAAATTGCCAAAGCCGTTCAGAGTGATATCTACCGTAGTTTCGGATGCACGTTTAACGATTGCTTTACAATCTTCGGTAGAGCCGTACGAAGTTCCCCGAACGCTGATGGCGAGGTTTGTGTCATACTGATAAGTGGAGGCTACATAATAAGCGATCGGAGTTTCTCCTTGAATGAAATTGATATCTATACCACCCATCGGTACAGGAACATTGGCTTTCAGAGTTAATACTTTAGCATCGCTGACACTACCTTCCAATGTGTATTCGTAGTTGCCGGGAGTGTTTCCACCCATAGCCAAAGCAACTTCACCTTCGCCTTTGAAAGATTTAGAAGAAACTTTCAGATTGTTCAGAGTAAAATCTCCGGACCCGGATTTATATACGAGATTAATAGTACCATCTGTATTTGCAGTAATTGTTGCGCTGGCATCGCTGCCCATCAGATAGTCAGAGAACATTCTGCTTTCACCGATAGAGTAACCCTTATAAGTTCCGGCAATTGCTTTCGCTTGCTCAGTATTGTCGGTATTGTCGTCGTCGTCGCTACAAGAAACAAAAGTGAATGAGAATGATAGTGCCATGAGAGCAACCATCCATAAGTTTAATCTTTTCATACTGAATTTTGATAGATAATGATTAATTAAATTTCCGTTTGCAAAGTTACGGGGATATATAAGTGACGGCAATACCTAAAAGAAATGAAAAGAAATGAACCGTTTAATCATATATAGGTATTGGATGGCGGGGCATAAGTCTTTATCTTTGCAATTCTATATTAATTAAATATTAAAAACACAAAATTGAGAAGAAAATGAAAGGTGGCTACAGTAGAAAAAGTGTATTGACAGGACTTGCTTCTTTCCTGATTGTTTTGTTTACTATGCCTTTGGGGCATGCATTAATGATTTGCATGGAACATGCGCTTTCGTCTGTGGCGCTTCATTATGCAGCTTTCTCGATGGGAGCTGTGGGATTAGTGATGGTGATCGTCGGAGTATTTGCCAAAGGAGATACCCGGCAGACGTTGTGGGGGCTTTTTGGGGGACTGCTCTTCTGGACCGGATGGGTGGAGTTTATATATGTTTACTATGCGCATCGTTATGAGGTGCAGCCGTTGCTGAATGCTGCCGGAGAAGTGGTTACGAAACCGGAGTATCTGATCATGCCTTCCTCATTCGGCTTTTGGGTAATGTTCATGTTGATTTATCTTTTCAGCATCAAGAGCGGATGCGATTTCTTTACCTATCTTCAAAAAGTCTTTTTCCGTAAAAGTACTGCCACTATTGTAGTAAAGCCAATGACGCGGCATACGTCTATCGTAACTTTCATGGAACTGAATCTTATCATGTGGACCAGTTATCTGGTTTTATTGTTTTGCTATGATGAAAATTTCATTGGCGAACATAGCCCTGTTACTGCCGTTGTTGCGTTCGGTTGTCTGGTCGGTGCATTCTTTATGTTCAGGCGTTTGTTGAAAATCAGTCAATGGGGATACGCTATCCGTTTTTCTATTGCCACTGTCGTTGTGTTCTGGACATTTGTGGAAGTGCTTGGACGCTGGAATCTTTTTCATGAAATATGGGTAGAGCCGATGGCGTACAAGACTGAGATGATCACCATACTTCTTGCCTTCTTCGCTCTGTTGGCTTTCCTGTTTTATCAGTCTGCCAAAAAGAAGAATCGTTCTGTTTCCTGACCCTATTGTTTTTATCGTTCCTATCCGCTTTTGTATTCCTACTCTTATTTTACTTTCGCAAAAACCTTCCGCATTGCACTCTTGTTGTAGGGGGCGTGCGGGATGCGTAACTAAAAATAATAAAGTTATGGAAACGAAAGAGATTACAAAAGAGAAAGAAATGATGCACCTTGCTGATTGTATGGCTTCCATTATTAGCCAATTGAAAGAAGAAAAGAAATATTCGGCTGTACATACCTATAATAGTACACTGAATTCTTTCAAGGCTTTTTCTGATGGTGATGAGGCTAAGATGTCAATAGATGAGGTGTTCACAGCCGCACGGCTGAAGGATTATGAGGTGTGGCTGCGTCAGAAGAATGGTAAGTGGAATACTATTTCTACGTATATGCGCACGCTTCGGGCAGTGTATAATAGGGTTTGTCCTCCGGGAAGTGCTGAGTATCGCCCGAAACTGTTTGATGGTGTGTACACGCGGGTGGTTTCGCAGACCAAACGGTCGCTCACAGAAGACCAGATGCGGATGCTGCTCACTACGGACCTTGCGTCATTGCCACAAGACGTGCAGCGTGCGTTGGCTTATTTCCGGTTGATGTTCTTTTTTAGGGGGATGCCGTTTATCGATCTTGCTTATTTGCGTCAGCAGGATATACAGGGTAACTCCATTGTATATTGCCGTCACAAAACAGGACAGCAGATGACAGTACGGGTTCCTAAAGAGGCGCAGAGTTTGTTGAAGGAATATCGTAGCAAGCATCCGGACTCTGTCTATCTGTTTCCCATTTTGGATGAGACGGTGAAAGATGATGCTGAATTGTACGCCTGTTATCTGCGTGCTCTGCGCCATTTTAACAAGGGATTGGAGAAGATGACGGCATTGTTGTTACCGGATGTGAAGGTCAGTTCGTATACCGCCCGGCATACATGGGCTACATTGGCATTCTATCAAGGGCTACTGATAGGGGTTATCAGTAAGGCATTGGGACATTCTTCTATCAAGGTGACGGAAACTTACCTTAAACCTTTTGAAAACGAAAAAGTGGATAATGCCAATGATGACCTGATTGTATCTATTGTAAGGTTTAAGGAGAGGAAAGATTATAAATATCTAGCTGTGCAAAAGAGATTTATAGGTATACCGTTACTTACCAAGTAACAGGTTATTTCGGGTGACAAAGGTGGAAATAATCCTTCATATATCAAAATAAATGCTTTAATTTATCTTTAAACCTGTAAATATTTAACTGTTTCGCAGCACATATACACGTAAAACGACATATTGTTTCGGCTTTCATTTGAAACAAC
>OHNH01001160.1_pt1 | contig 11040 bp, 9 predicted proteins | sample 1569561 | NCBI WGS metagenome assembly OHNH01 (sample SAMEA3879510, study PRJEB24766) | human gut metagenome | biome: human-associated habitat; feature: feces | place: USA | collected 1985/1987
TTGACATAGAAATAATCACACCGGACAGGGTGTTCTACAAGGGAGAGACAGATTTCCTTGAGTTCAATACCCAAAACGGAGAGATTGGTGTATACAAAAACCATATACCGCTCACGACAGTGCTTGCACCGGGAATCGTGACTATCCATAATGGCGATGAGGAGAAAATAGCCGCAATCCATTCAGGATTTGCGGAAATACTTGGAGACAAGGTCACATTTCTCGCAGAGCTTGCAGAGTGGCCTGATGAGATAGACATAGACCGCGCACAGGCCGCAAAGGAGCGGGCAGAGCAGCGCCTTTCAAATCACACAGCAGAGATTGATGTGAAGAGAGCAGAGTTTGCACTCAGGAAGGCACTTATCAGAATAGATGTGGCACATCATATGTAATTATAAAATCCCGGAATCTGCAGATAAGCGGATTTCCGGGATTTTTAATATAAGACCGATTAATTATTTTCTTTTTTCTCTTTCCAATCCGGCTGATAGGCATAGTTTCCCCGAAAGATATGATATTCTTTCGGGGAAATTTTTAGAAAATTATTTTTTTATGTAAAAAATGAAACATGGTCATGTCCTGACACGGTGGGATTTGCGGAACTGCTGTGGCGATTCATGAAAATTTTTCTGGAAGGACTGCGAAAAATAGCTGGTAGAGGAAAACCCGATACATCCGGCAATCTCTTCGATACTGTGATTGGTTGTGAGCAGCAGGTCACGCGCAGACGCCAGCCGAACTTCGTTCAGGTAAGCGATGGGAGATTTCCCGTACAGCTCTGCAAAACGGTGTGAAAGGTAATATTTTGAGAGACTGCAGTTTTCGGCAAGCGAATCCAGAGAGATCATGCTCTGGTAATTGTGCTCGATAAAGCGTTTTACCTTGTGGCATTCGCGGCTGCTGTTCTGCGCATCCACCACTTCATAGGATACATGGTCTTTCCGGCAGAAATATAAAATTAAAATATCCAGATAATGCTGGCAGATCTCTGCGTAGCGGTCCTGTTTGTTATGCATTTCCCGCAGGATATTTTCAAAACACTGGCGGATAAAAGGCGAGTTTGCAGAAGCCGGGACATGAATGTATTCCGGTTCTTTGTCAGTATTCAGTTTTAATCCTTCCACCCCGAGCACATAATAATCCAGTGGATTTTCCGGATCGGAAAACTCTGTGTGTGTTACCTGTGCACCGATCACGACAAGGCTGTTTGAGGAGACAGGAAGAGATTCATTTTCAATCAGCATGCGTCCAGTGCCGTCTTTAATAAAGAAGATTTCCGTAAAATGATGGCTGTGGGGAAACGAAGTCCAGTCATTTTCAAATTTGGATGCTGATATGGAAAGCAGGCGGAAATGGATTTCCGGCTGTACCTCATTATCCAGATTAAATTTGCGGTTACTCATGGAAAATACACTCCTTTCATGTCATAATTGCAATGATTTCCTAGTTAAAATGGAACGATGTTGTACTTAGTATACAATGAAAAAAACAAAATAACAAGATTTTTAAAATAAAGCAAGAATTATAAAATATAGAGCAATATATGGATAGGAAAAAGAGATGGCGTACTCTATAATAACAAATGTAAGGAAGGAAACATAAGAATTTATAGTAAAAAATAACAAAAATGGGAGGTTACTATGAAGAAAAAAATTTTATGTACAATGATGAGTATGGTAATGGTAGCATCTTTATTTGCAGGGTGCGGTACAGATTCAGGAAAGGAGAATTCTGCGTCAGATACCAGCAAGACAAAAGAAGCTGGAACAACAATCAGTGTAGCTGCTATTGAGACAGCTTATGGTTCTGAAATGTGGCAGAAAGTGGCAGATGCATTTACAGAAGAAACCGGAATTAAAGTAGAACTTACAACAGATAAAAAATTAGAGGATGTAATTGGACCATCCATGCAGGGAGGCGAATACCCGGATGTTATTCATCTTGCCACGGGACGTGAAGCTGCGTTGACGGAACAGTTTATTAAGGGACATATGATTACTGACATTACAGATGTTTTATCTATGAAAGTTCCGGGAGAAGACAAACTTGTTTCAGAGAAGATTGCAGGAGGATTTACAGACACATCATTGACCAATCCTTATGGTGATGGAAAGACATATCTTGCACCAATGTTTTATTCTCCATGTGGTCTGTTTTATAATGCAGGTCTTTTAGAAGAAAAAGGATGGGATGTTCCAAAGACATGGGATGAAATGTGGGAATTAGGAGATAAAGCAAAAGAAGAGGGGATTTACTTATTTACATATCCTACAACAGGTTATTTTGATGCATTCTTCTACGCACTGATGTATTCAGCAGGTGGTCCGGAATTTTTTGATAAAGCAACAAATTATGCGGAAGGCATCTGGGAAACTCCGGAAGCACAGACATGCTTTGATATTGTTGCAAAGTTAGCTGAGTACACAAATCCGGTCACACCTGCGCAGGCAAATGATCAGGACTTCACACAGAATCAGCAGTTAGTACTTGACAATAAAGCAATCTTTATGCCAAATGGAACATGGATCGTTGGAGAAATGGCAGAAGCACCTCGTGCAGATGGATTTAAGTGGGGAATGACAGCTCTTCCGGCAGTAAAAGATGGCGGAGATGCATACAGTTATACATGGTTTGAGCAGGCATGGATTCCTTCTGGTGCAGAGCATCAGGATGCAGCAAAATTATTTATCTCTTATTTATACAGTGACAAAGCATGTGAAATTTTTGCAAAAGCAGGAGCTATCCAGCCAGTATTAGGCATTGCAGACAAATTAAGTGGTGATAACGTAATGTTCTACTCTATTTATGATAATGGAGCAAAGGCAGCTATGGGTAATTTCGCAGCATTTGAAGCAATTCCGGGCGTGGAAGTGCGAACAGTATTCTTTGACCCGGTAAACTCATTAGTATCAGGCGATATGGATGAGCAGGCATGGATTGACGGAATTATTTCGGCAAGTGACCAGATGCGGGCGAATTTGAAATAAGAGTTTTTAGTTTGCCTTAATGCTATAGTGGTAAAAATGAGTCGGCGGACAGAATTTTTGTCCGCCGAATTTTAAATAGTACGGTTTGTTTGAAAGGAACGTGAAAGTATGAAAAAAGCCAGAGGACGAAGCGGTTTTTTGGCGGTATGCATAGCACCAGCAGTAATTTTATTTTTTGTGTTTATGATATTGCCTACCTTAAATGTATTCCGGATGTCGTTATTTGAAAAAGGTGCATATTCACCGAATGAAACATTTGTTGGCCTGAAAAATTTTAAAACATTAATATCGGATACTAATTTTATAAGGTCCATGCAAAACATGATTTTACTTATTGTTGTTGTTACAATAGTTACCTTTGCATTTGCACTTGTTTTTGCAGGCATTCTGTCAAGAGAACAAATCAGGGGACAGAATTTTTTCCGTATTATTTTTTATATTCCCAATATTTTATCGGTTGTAGTAATTGCAGGTATTTTTTCTGCAATTTATAAGCCGGAGAACGGAATGCTAAATAGTATTATCGGACTGTTTCATAAAATGGAGAACCCGATTTTGTGGAAAGGTGAATCGCTTGTGATCGTCAGTCTTATTATTGCAATGATCTGGCAGGCGATTGGTTACTATATGGTCATGTACATGGCATCTATGGCGAGTGTGCCGAAAAGCCTGTATGAAAGTGCCGGATTAGATGGTGCAGGCAGGCTCGTTCAGTTTTTTCAGATTACAATTCCGTTGATCTGGACTAATATTCGTACAACATTAACATTTTTTATTATTTCTACTATTAATATGGCATTTCTTTTTGTAAAAGCTATGACTTCAGGTGGCCCAAACGGAGCTTCTGAAGTGTCACTAAGCTATATGTATGGACAGAAGGATGCCGGATTATATGGATACAGTATGGCAATAGGTGTTGTAATATTTATTTTCTCGTTTGCATTGTCTGCACTTGTAAATAAAGTTACAGAGCGTGAACCACTGGAGTTTTAAGGAGAGAAAATATGAGAGAGAAAAAAAATCCGAATTCTGCGGAACGGTTGTATAAATTTTTTATCTATTTAGTTTTAATAATGCTTGCAGTCAGTATATATTTTGTGCTGGCTCTGCTTGCTGTGGTTATTATTGTACCCGTTGCCTGGGTGTTTATGGCATCCATTAAGCAAAATAAAGAGTTTTATGGAAATCCGTGGACTTTGCCGGAGGGTTTTTATTTTCAGAACTTTATTGATGCCTGGAATACAGCAAAAATGGGAGATTACATGTTAAACTCCGTATTGGTTACAGCTTTGGCACTTGTAATTCTTTTAATTGTTGCGCTGCCGGCAGCTTACTGTTTGTCACGTTTTAAATTTAAAGGAAGTAAATTTTTAAATGCGGCTTTTATGGGTGGTCTTTTTATTAACGTGAATTACATTGTTGTTCCAATTTTTTTGATGCTGCGAGATGGGGACAATTGGCTGAAATCAGTAATTGGGAAAAGTTTTCTGTTAAATAATCTGGTTATACTTGCAATCGTATATGCTGCAACAGCACTTCCGTTTACAATTTATCTGTTGTCGGGGTATTTTTCAACATTGGCACATGATTATGAAGAGGCGGCATATATTGATGGAGCAGGTTATAGTACAACGATGTGGAAAATTATTTTTCCAATGGCAAAACCATCTATTATTACGATAATCTTGTTTAATTTTCTTTCTTTTTGGAATGAATATATCATTTCCATGACACTGATGAGTTCGGCAAAGGGACCGAAAACGTTACCGGTAGGATTATTAAATCTGATGCAGGCACAGCAGTCAGCAGCACAGTATGGAATTATGTATGCAGGACTTGTAATAGTAATGCTTCCTACATTAATTTTATATATATGTGTTCAGAATAAACTGACACAGGGAATGACTGTTGGTGGTTTAAAGGGTTGATGAGAAGGGAGATTAAAATGGAATTTTGGAAAAAGCACACAAAATGCAGAATAATTTTAATGGCAGCTCTTTTTATTGCCGGAATAAGCCTGTCTGTTTTTGGATGGGGTATGACAGGAAAAATGACAGGTTTAGGAATTATGCTTATTGGAATTATCTGTTTATTAATAGCATTGTGGATTTATAATTGCCCTTTTGCAGAAAAGAAGAAAAGAAAGTAATTATATGGATGAAATAGAGTGAGGAAGAAAAATGAGTGAGAAAAATACAGGACGTTTCACAATTCCTACAAATCTGGATGTGGTTCCAGAGACAATTGAGTTAATGAAACGCTGGGGTGCAGATGCAATCCGCGATTGTGACGGAACAGAATTCCCGGAAGAGCTGACAAAGACCGGGGCAAAGATTTATGCAACTTACTACACCACGAGAAAAGATAATGAGTGGGCGAAGGCGAACCCGGATGAGGTGCAGCAGTGTTATATTATGAGTGGATTTTATACGGCTGTTGAAAGCGAACTGCAAATTCCTCTGATGAAGGGGATTTCGGATGAGTTAATGCAGGTCAATACAAGAGATGATATTAAACGATGGTGGGAGGTTGTTGACCGTTCCACAGGTCAGGTGGTATCGACCAAACAGTGGGAATATAATGAGGAGTCAGGGTGCGTCTGTATTCATGAGGCAGAACCGTTTCATGAATATACAGTAAGCTTTCTGGCATATATTATCTGGGATCCGGTACATATGTACAATGCGGTGACAAATGACTGGAAAGATTTCGAACATCAGATTACGTTTGACGTACGGCAGCCGAAAACACATAAATATTCCATGGAGCGCCTGCGTAAATTCTGCGAGGAGCATCCATATGTCAATGTCATTCGCTATACGACGTTTTTCCATCAGTTTACATTGATGTTTGACGAGTTAAAGCGGGAAAAATATGTGGATTGGTATGGTTATTCCGCGTCAGTAAGTCCTTATATTTTAGAGCAGTTTGAAAAAGAAATGGGTTATAAATTCCGCCCGGAATATATCATTGACCAGGGATATTATAACAATCAGTATCGTGTACCTGGTAAAGAATATAAGGATTTTCAGGCATTCCAGCGCAGGGAAGTTGCAAAGCTTGCAAAAGAGATGGTTGACATCACACATGAATGCGGCAAAGAGGCAATGATGTTTTTGGGGGATCACTGGATCGGAACAGAACCATTCATGGAAGAGTTTGCAACGATCGGTCTTGACGCAGTGGTAGGAAGCGTTGGAAACGGAAGTACACTTCGTCTGATCTCTGATATTGAAGGTGTAAAATATACAGAAGGAAGATTCCTTCCATACTTTTTCCCGGATACCTTCCATGAGGGCGGAGATCCTGTCAAGGAAGCAAAGGAAAACTGGGTGACAGCACGCCGTGCCATCTTAAGAAAACCAATCGACCGTATCGGATATGGCGGATATTTAAAGCTTGCATTAGATTTCCCGGAGTTTTTGGACTATGTGGAGAGCGTGTGCAACGAATTCCGTGAACTGTATGAGAATGCAAAAGGAACAACACCGTACTGTGTAAAAAAGGTTGCTGTTTTAAACAGCTGGGGCAAAATCCGCAGCTGGGGCTGCCATATGGTACACCATGCCTTATATCAGAAACAGAATTACAGTTATGCGGGAATTATCGAGGCGTTAAGCGGCGCACCGTTTGATGTGAAATTTATTTCCTTTGATGATATTTTAAAGGATAAGGATATATTAAAGGATATTGATGTCATTATCAATGTCGGGGACGGGGATACGGCACACACCGGCGGGGCAGTCTGGGAGAATGCAGTTATTTCCACAGCCATTCGTGAATTTGTCTACCGGGGCGGTGGATTTATCGGTGTCGGGGAACCGGCAGGACACCAGTATCAGGGACATTATCTGCAGCTTGCCGATTTAATTGGTGTGGAAAAAGAAACCGGATTTACCTTAAACTACGATAAGTATAACTGGGAAGAACACAAAAATCACTTTATTCTTGCAGATACAACAAAGCCTGTTGACTTCGGAGAGGGCAAGAAGAATATGTTTGCGTATGAGGGAACAGAAATTCTGGTACAGAGGGACAAAGAAGTTCAGATGGCTGTGCATGAATTTGGCGAGGGCCGCTCGGTTTATATCAGCGGACTGCCTTATAGTTTTGAGAACAGCAGAATTCTTTATCGGAGTATTTTGTGGAGTACACATGGCGAAAGTTTATTACATCAGTGGTTTAGTACAAATTTCAATGTGGAAGTACATGCATATGTAAAAAATGGCAAATTCTGTGTTGTAAATAATACCTACGAGCCACAGAATACGGTTATCTATCGCGGAGATGGAAGCAGTTTTGCGTTGAAAATGGAGGCAAATGAGATTAAATGGTACGCTGTTTAATCAGGAGGTATAAAGAAGATGAAGAAACCTGTACTTGTAATTATGGCAGCCGGAATGGGAAGCCGTTACGGTGGAATGAAACAGATTGATCCAGTAGATGAATATGGACATATTATTGTTGATTTTTCTATTTATGATGCTTATCTTGCAGGATTTGAAGAGGTTATTTTTGTAATAAAGAGAGAGAATGTGGAAGATTTTCATAATGTCATAGGGAATCGTATAGAAAAGATTATGAAAGTAAGATATGCATTTCAGGAGCTGGAAAATCTGCCGGAGGGATTTGAAGTTCCGGCCGGAAGAGTAAAGCCATGGGGAACTGCGCATGCAATTTTAAGCTGTAAAGATATGATTGACGGACCATTTGCAGTGATTAATGCAGACGACTATTATGGAAGAGAAGCATTTAAGCAGATTTATGATTATCTGAGTGTGCATGAAGATAATGATAAGTATCAGTATGCAATGGTAGGATATCAGTTGAAAAATACTTTGACGGAGAATGGAAGTGTGGCAAGAGGCGTCTGTGATATTGATAGTAATGGAAAACTTGTCAGTGTAACAGAACATACAACGATTGTAAAACGTGGAGAGAATGCTGCATATACGGAAGACGATGGAAAAAGTTATACGGATTTGTCAGGAGATACGATTGTTTCCATGAATTTATGGGGATTTAGCAAGGGATTTTTGTCAGAGATTGCGTATGGATTTCGTGATTTTCTGCAGGAGGGTCTGCAACATAATCCACTGAAATGTGAATATTATCTTCCGTCGGTCGTCAGCAGACTGTTAGATAGCAATAAAGCAGAAGTAAAAGTTCTTCTTACAACAGAAAAGTGGTATGGAGTTACCTACAGGGAAGATAAACCAATGGTTATGGCAGCAGTGAAAAAGCTGGAAGAGAATGATTTTTATCCAAAACAGCTCTGCGGAAAATTAGAAGCGGCTGCAAACTTCTGTTTTGAAGGTGTATATAAAGAAGAACTTCCATGGGGAAATGGACATATTAATGATACTTACCGTGTTACATTTGAAAACGAACAGGGAGTAAAAAAGCATTATATTTTACAGCAGATGAACAAGAGTATCTTTAAAAACCCGGTTGAATTAATGGAAAATATCGTTGGAGTCACTGAATTCTTAAAAAGAAAAATTTCAGCTAACGGTGGAAATCCAGAGAGGGAGACATTAAATGTCATTCCTGCAAAAGACGGGAAACCCTATTACGTGGACTCGGAAGGTGAGTATTGGAGAGCTTATGTATTCATTGAAAATACCGTAAGCTATGATTTGATAGATAATCCTGAAATACTTTATGAGGGTGGTCTGGCATTTGGCAGATTTCAAAGTATGTTAGCGGATTATCCGGCGAAAACACTTCATGAGACAATTCCGGGATTTCATGATACCAGAGAAAGATTTGAGACATTCAAAAAGGCAGTGGAAGAGGATGTGTGCAGCAGAGTGGATTTGGTCCGGGAGGAAATTCAGTTTGTATTGGACAGGGAAGAAATTGTGGACTGCTTTCAGGATTTGCTGAGAAGTGGGAAAATCAGTTTTCGTGTGACTCATAATGACACAAAAATTAATAATGTCCTCATGGATAAGGATACCAAAAAAGGAATATGTGTGATTGACCTGGACACTGTAATGCCCGGGGTAGCCATGAATGATTTTGGAGATGCGGTGCGGATTGGAGCAAGTACAGCATTAGAGGATGAACAAAATCTGGATAAAGTGTGGTGCGATTTAGAGCTTTTTGAAGCATGTGCGAAGGGCTTTATAGAGGGCTGTGGTGGAAAACTTTCACAGGAAGAGATAAAGCTGCTTCCGATGGGCGCTAGGCTTATGACCTATGAATGTGGAATGAGGTTTCTTATGGATTATATTCAGGGAGACATTTATTTTAAAATTCACAGACCGGGGCAGAATTTGGACCGGGCAAGGACACAGTTTAAACTTGTCTCTGATATGGAACATAAGTGGAAAGTAATGGAGAATATTGTGAAGAAGTATATGTAAGACAAAACAGTGGCATTGACAATTTCCAATACTTAAAAGGCGTCAGTTCCGGAAATACCGGACTGACGCCTTGATTGCATTAGAAAACCTTTTTCTGCGAGTTCATTTTGAATATCATCTAAAATCTCTTCGGATTCAGCTTCAATCGTATGGTAATGATAACCACCGGTTACATTCTTAAGAAGGCTGGAACTTCCGGTAGAGAGTCCTTCTAAAAATTTCTTGACATCGCGTCTTGTACGGATATTCATATCTGCCAGGACAACACCATAAACCTTTCCCTATTTTACAGGCTCTCCAGCCTGTGCATTAGCGAAACGATATGTATTTTCCCTTATTTTTGCCCTTATGAGATAATTGTAAGGGAAATAAGGGAAAGTTTTATTTAGTCATTGCCTGCCACTTTATCAAGTAACCTTGCAGATTTCCGCTTGGCTTTTCTTGCAGAGTGTGCATAGACATTCATGGTGGTACTGACATCTGAGTGCCCTAACAGTTCCTGCACATCCTTTGGTGCTGCTCCATTTCTTTCCTTTTTTTCTTACAGATCCTTTTGCCATAATCGTGTGTCTCCTTTCGATATCAGACAATCGGAACTGGTGAAATGCTTCTTGCGTTTAAGTATATCATTCTTAATAAAGAATACCGCCCGTAAAATAGCTGACGCATAGAGCTACTATTTTATGGGCGGATCTTTTGCGCCTTCAATCTCGGCTTGCAGCTCCTGGCGGGTTTTCTCTCTTGGCTTTGTCATGGGTGGTCGCTCCTTTCTGATCATAGGCATAGAAAAAGGACAGTCGATTTTCTCGACTGTCCTCTCGGATTGGTTATGTAATTGTAAAATGTTATTTTTTATTAAACTTTTGAATATCTCCGTAATCTTTAAGCTCACTATTTTCAAAAGCTTGTTGTAAATTATCGCTATCCAAAAACAACACATTTCCACTTGAGGTCAAGGGCAACATACAAGAATCAGCTTTCAGTATTTCTGCCGGATTGTCTATTAGCATAACCAGAGGATTTTTTGCTTCTATCGGCTTCGCTGATCCAAGAGTTACATTTATAGGAAATGCAAGCAGACCGCCACCTTCGTATTCGTATAACCCTGTTCCTTCTGGCAATACACTTCCGTCGTTTGTCAATATCGGCATTTGACTGTCTAAAAACTCTTGCATACTTTTTGATAAGCTGCTATATTCTATGGGTTTTAATTTGCCAGAATCGCCAAAGTTTTCAATCCATTTGGGATTTGTAAACACCAAATGGTCATAATCTCCCAGCTCGGTAGAAAGTTCAATAGCGCTATCTACTACATAGGAGAGGAGCAAATTGTCCTCTTGGTCAGATAGCAAATTGCTTCCAGCAGTTATCAGTTCTTCATCTTCGCATACTGTATCTATGTCAGTATATTCTATAAAACTAATTCCGGTCATGTCATATTCGGAAAGCTTATTTGTATTTCCGCACCCGGTTAAACTAATCACAAGTGCTAATGCAGACATGATTATAAGGTTGTTATGTTTCATAGATGCCTCCATTTTCTGTTTGTTGCCCAATTATTAAAGAAGTATAACACAAACTTATGAACAAATCCACGTCATTTCAGCCTGTCGGCAGCATCGTGTTCTCTGGCATACTCCCACGCCGCCTCTCGGCGTTCTTCACTGTATGGGGCGGTCAGA
>OHNH01001166.1_pt1 | contig 10971 bp, 7 predicted proteins | sample 1569561 | NCBI WGS metagenome assembly OHNH01 (sample SAMEA3879510, study PRJEB24766) | human gut metagenome | biome: human-associated habitat; feature: feces | place: USA | collected 1985/1987
AAACTTGAGCGATATTTTTTTGACGCATAGATACTAGCATCGCGGACACGCTTACAATTGAGTAGGGGCTACTGTCTCTCCGGCATAGAAATCAAGTGATTCTTCTGGAGTAAGACACCAGTTGTCTCCGAAACGGTTGTTGGAATATGCTACTATGAATTTCCAATAGGAAGCATACCACACGGTTGTGTCTCCTTCCATCCCTGGCATGGTAGTCATGTACCATCCTTTGATTACTTGTTCTAAGTAACCATTATCTATAAGACGCTTTGTCTGTGTCTCGCCCAAGGTCTTCATGCCCTGAATGATGTCACTGTTGTTCTCGTCCTGATATTTCTTGAGTACGCTCAGTGAATCTGCTAACTTTTCTTGAATACTTGCCATTCTTTCAACTTTAATCTGCCCATTAGTATGTACATGATGGGTGTCTATTAGTAAATACCTAGTGCAGGGTTATTAGTAAATACCCAGTGCGGTGTTATTAGTATTTACACGGTGCAAAGTTATTAGTTTTTATCCGGATTTGCAAGGTTTTGGGGCAATAAAAAAGAATCACATTCTTTTTGTATTGTCTTCGATTTGCACTATCTTTAGATAAGATAGGCTGCATCTCAACAATAAAAAAGAATCACATTCTTTTTGTATTGTCTTCGATTTGCACTATCTTTGCAAACAAAAAAGGGTTTGTGTATGAAGTATCCCATCGGCATACAGGATTTTAAGAGTATTGTTGACGGCGGTTTTGTCTATGTGGACAAGACGGCCTTGCTGCACAAGATGGTGACGGAGGGTAAGATTTACTTTCTGAGCCGTCCTCGTCGGTTTGGCAAGAGCTTGCTCGTCTCTACGCTGAAGTATTATTTCGGTGGGGAGCGGGAGTTGTTTCGTGGTCTGGCCATCGAGGACCTGGAGCAGGAGTGGGAGCAATATCCTGTTTTTCATATTGACTTCAATGGCAGCGACTTCACCCAGGGCGGCACGTTGCAGAACAAACTGGATGTGTGTGTCGAGGACTGGGAGAGGCAGTACGGAATGACGGGTGACGATCGTCTCAGCGTGGGGGAGCGTTTTGCCAGGTTGTTGGCGTTTGTTCATGAGCGTACTGGCAAGCAGTGTGTGGTGCTCATCGATGAGTATGACAAACCGTTGCTGGATGTGCTCGACACGGACTATCGGACGACGGATGGCAATGGCAACAACCTGCGGATCGAGGAACTCAATCGTAATATTCTCAAGGGTTTCTACTCTGCCTTCAAGGCTGCTGACCAAGACTTGCGCTTCGTGCTGCTCACGGGTGTGACGAAGTTTTCGCAGGTGAGTGTGTTCAGCGGTTTCAATCAGCCGGAGGATATCAGTATGAGTGCGGCCTATGAGGCGGTCTGCGGTATCACGGGGGCTGAACTGGAGGGGACGTTTCATGACGAGATGGACGCCATGGCGGACGAGATGGGGGTGAGCCCCGAGGAGGTGCGCCAGATGCTGAAGCGGCATTATGACGGTTATCATTTCAGTAAGCGGAAGACAGATATCTTCAATCCTTTTAGTCTGCTCAATGCGCTTAGCGTTAGGGATATACAGGATTATTGGTTTCGCACGGGTACGCCCAGTTACCTGGTCCGTCTGCTCAGCCATACGGATGAGAACCTCAACGAACTGACGGGGAAGTATTACGACACGTCGGACTTTATCGACTACAGAGCGGACGTGGAGCGCCCGTTGCCAATGATCTATCAAAGCGGTTATCTGACCATCAAGGACTACGACCGCTTCTCCAATTCCTACCTGCTCGACCTGCCCAACAACGAGGTGAAAAAGGGTTTCCTTACGCTGATTGCCTCCAACTATCTCGGTACGAAGGAGTCGGCGAACACCTTGGCGATACAACTGACGCGTGCTCTCCTGCGCGATGACCTCGACACATGGCGCAAGAGCCTGACGGCCTTCTTCGCCAGCATTCCTTACTCGATGCGTCGGAAGGACATGGAGACGGAGAAGGAACGCTATTTCCACTATACTTTCTACCTTATCTTCCGCATCCTCAGCACCTACCTCGTGCTCACGGAAAAGCAGCAGAGCGAGGGCCGGGCCGACTGCATCGTCGAGACGCCCACGGGGGTGTATATCTTTGAGTTTAAGCTCGACGGCACAGCGGACGACGCCTTGCGCCAGATAGAGGAGAAGGGGTATGCGCGCCCCTATGAGGCCGACTCCCGTCCCGTCCATCGCGTGGGCGTCAGTTTCTCGTCGCGGACGGGAACGATTGACAACTGGAAGGAAGCGTAGGCAGCGCATGGAAATAAAGTCAGCGAATAGTCACATTAATACAGTTTGAACATCATGAGCACCATGAAAAAGGTACATATAGAGAAGAAAGAAGAACAATCTCCAGTGGAAGCTTCAAGCCCTGAAAAGGGCGGGGGCAAAAGGCGAGGGAAGGCGACAGCCCAAGGCGCCAAGAAGACGAAGGGCCGGCACAAGCGAGCCAAGGTGGTGATGCCGAAAATAAACAATATGCAGAAGCCTGCGGGCATGAAGCTCGAGGAGTGGCAGATCGCGTTGCGAAAGCTGCAGGCCGAGAAGGAGACCTTTGCCATACGGATGGTGGACGAACAGTATGCTCCGGGAGAGTTTCGGGTGGTCAATGCGGCTACGAGAAGCGAATACAAGGTGGTATATCGGGGGAAGGACAGCCTGTGGAACTACTGCTCCTGCTATGACTTCAAGACTTCGCAGCTCGGCACTTGTAAGCACATGGAGGCCGTGAAACTCTGGGTGAGGAAGAAGCGCAAGAAGGTGCAGGTGGCAGAGCCCGACTATAGTTCGGTCTATATCGACTACAAAGGGCCGCGCAGGGTGAAGATACGCATCGGCGACCATGGTCGGGAGATGCTGGAGCGATTGGCGAAAGACTATTTTGACGAGTCGGGTGTGCTTCGCGAGGATGCCTATGCCCGCTTTGACGTGTTCGTTCAGGCTGCCAAGGCCATTGCTCCCGACTTTCGCTGCTATGACGACGCCCTCGATTATGTCCTGGAGCGGCGTGACCGAATCAAGCGTTGCCGGTTGTTGGAGGAAAAATACACGGACGAATATCTTGACCAAATGCTCACCGTACCGCTCTATCCCTACCAAAAGGAGGGGACGCGCTTCGCCGTGCGTGCCGGCAAGGCCATCATTGCCGACGAGATGGGACTGGGCAAGACGTTGCAGGCCATCGCCTCGGCAGAGGTCTATCTGCGTGAGGGCATGGCTGAGCAGGTGCTGGTGGTCTGTCCCACGTCGCTGAAATACCAGTGGAAGCGGGAGATAGAACGATTCACGGGCGGTGACAGGGTAGAGAGTAGTGGGAAAGGCGTGGAGGACGGCTTGACCATTCCGAAGGTGGTGGTCGTAGAGGGCACTCCTGCTAAGCGCGACAAACTGTATAAGGCGCCCGCACCCTACAAGATTGTCTCTTACCACACGATGAGCAACGACGTCAGACACCTGGGCAAGTTGGATACCGACGTGTTGATCATGGACGAGATACAGCGGCTGAAGAATTGGGACACGCTGATCTCTCGTGCCGCCCGCAAGATAGCGTCGCGCTATGCGGTCTTGCTGTCTGGCACGCCGATGGAGAATAAGCTGGAGGAGCTCTATGCCAACATGGAACTGGTGGACCAGTTTTGTCTCGGACCTTACTACCAGTTTCGCGACCAGCACATCCTGCTCCATCCCGAGACGGGCGGTATCATGGGCTATAAGGACCTCAACGCCATTGGCGAGGCCGTCAGCAACCGACTGTTGCGAAGGACGAAGAAAGGCGTGCGCCTGCAGTTGCCCAAGCGGAGCGACCAGTTTGTGCTGGTCCCGATGACTCAACGCCAGGACGATCTCCACTCGGAGTTTAAGTGGGACTTGTTGGTGATCCTGAACAAGTATCGCAAATACCACTACATGACGGAGCAGGACAGGCTGCGCGTGCTCAAGTTGCTGGGTCAGATGCGAATGGTGGCCGACAGTACCTTTATCTTGGAACAAAATCTCACGACGCGTAGTGATGTCAAGATAGCGGAGGTGATGAACCTGCTGGACAATGTCTTGGAGAGTGGGGACGAGAAGGTGGTCGTCTTCAGCGAATGGGAGCGCATGACCCGTCTGGTGGCGATGGAACTGGACAAGCGGGGCATACGCTATGAGTATCTCAATGGGCGAGTGCCGTCGAAAAGGCGCGGGGAACTGGTAGATGATTTCACAACGCTTCCCGAGAGTCGCGTGTTTCTTTCCACTGATGCAGGATCTACGGGTCTCAACCTCCAGGTGGCGAGCACACTCATAAACATGGATTTGCCATGGAATCCTGCTGTCCTTGAACAGCGCATTGCCCGTATCTTCCGTCTCGGACAGGAGAAGCCCGTGCAGATCATCAACCTTGTCTCGAAAGGTTCTATCGAGGAGGGTATGATCAACAAACTGCGATTTAAGAAGTCGATGTTTGAGGGAGTCTTGGACGGCGGTGCAGACACCGTATTTGTCGATGAGAGCAAGTTTAAGAAACTCATGGACGACCTCGCAGTTGTCATGGAGGCAACGCCAGACGCTCCCGAGGTGGAGTATGTGGACGAAGAGGTGGAGCAAGAGCAGAAGGGAAAGACGTCTGTGGAGGCCTCTTTGGACGAAGCGCTCGCTGACGCATCGGAGACAGACGATGAGTCTTCTGTAGATCAGGAATCGTCTGTGGACTATGGGTCTTCAGCAGAGTATGAGTCTTCAGCAGATTATGAATCTTCAGCAGATTATGAATCTTTAGCAACCCACCAGTCTTCCGAGGGGCAGCTTCCTTCAGCAGACCATGGGGCTATTGCAGACCAGGAGCCTCCTGCGAATCACGATCCTTCTCAAGGACAGACGCCAACGAAGGCACAGGACGGCGCGCAGGAGCGGCCTTCCAGCCACCATGCTTCGCCCCATCCCCAGCAATTAGTCAGTCAGGGTGTTTCCTTCTTTAGTGGACTGGCCGAAACACTCAAGTCGGCTGAGGCTACTCAGCAGTTGGTCGATAGCATCGTGGAGACTGACAAGGAGACGGGTGAGGCCCACCTGAAGATACCCGTCGGTAGCAAGGACACCGTCATGCAGATGCTCACGCTGTTTGGCAAACTGATGAACAAGTAGCGATTGCGATGTAACGAAATCGGGACGCTCCGCATAGGCTGTTTCTCCGGGATGCTTTCGGGAAGTCTTCGGGATGATGTCAGAATGATTTTGGGATATTGCCCTTGAAATAATCATCGGCCATTGGAAATGAGAAATGATTTCCAATGGCCGATCGTTTTTTATCTGGACCCTCAGCCGTCCGACGGGGGCGGGTGTTGAGGGTGGCAGGAGGCTACAGGGAATAGAACTCCGTGAAGGCACGGACGCAGTACTCATGGTCGGCTACGCTGCCTGTCTCGCGGCAACTGTGCATGCCGAGGATGGCATTGCCCATATCGACACCACGCAGGGGGACCGTGGAGGCCAGGATGTTGCCCAGGGTGCTACCGCCCGCCACATCGCTATGGTTGACGAAGCGCTGGCAGGGCACACCCGCCTTGCGGCAGATCTCGGCGAAGATGGCAGCAGAGACGGCGTCGCTGGCATACTTCTGGGAGGCGTTGAACTTGATGGCGAGACCTCCACCGAGCATGGGGTGGTTGGTCGGGTCGTACTTCTCGGCGTAGTTGGGATGGAAGGCGTGGGCATTGTCGGCAGAGATCATGAAGGCGCGCTCCACAGCCTGCCAGTAGGCTTCCTCCGTGCCACTCTGCTGACGGGCAATACGCATCAGCATCGAAGCCAGGAAGGGGCTGCCAGCACCCTGCTTGGTCTGCGATCCCGTCTCCTCGTTGTCGAAGATGGCGAGCACCTGGGTGGTGTTGCTCTCGGGAGCTGCAATCAGGGCCTCGAGGGCGGCAAAGCACATCGACAGGTCGTCGAGGCGGCCCGAGGAGATAAACTCATCGTGGACGCCGAAGGTGCAGGCGGGCTGCGTGTCGGCCAGGTAGAGGTCGAAGTCGAGAATGTCCTCGTGGCTGACGGGGCGCTGCTTGCTGAGTTCCTCGACAATGACGTTCATCAGCAGGTTGCCCTGCTCCAGTTCGTCGTTGATCAGTCCCAGGAGGGGAAGCATATCCTTCTGCTTGCTCAGTTTCACGCCGTCGTTGACCTGGCGGTTGAAGTGAATGGCGAGGTTGCTGATCTGGAGCAGCGGACGACGGACGTGCATCAGCATTGTCTCGGGCGACATGGCATCCTTGCCACGCACGATGACGCGGCCAGCGAGCGTCAGCGGACGGTCGAACCATGTGGAGAGGATCGGGCCACCATAGACCTCGGTGTTCAGGCGCACCAGTCCGCCCTCGCCCGTCATCTCGGCATGGGGCTTCACGCGGAACGTGGGGGAGTCGCTATGGGCGCAAATCATGTGGAATCCCGTCTCGGCCAGCGGTTTGCGACCCAGGCGGAAGGCATAGACCGAAGAGTCGTTCTTCGTCACATAGACCTTGTCGCCAGCCTTCAGTTCGCCGAGGGGCTGCTGAGGGTCAAGGCGGCGGTAACCGTTCTGCTCGAGTTCACAGGCTATGTTGCGCGCGGCGAGGAAATTGACGGGCGACGCATCCAGAAATTTCAATAAGCGATTGATCATAAATCGGTTGTTTAAGATGAGTAAATATTTCGGCCACAAACTTACACAAAATTTCTGAGATACCCATCATCAGACGGCAAAAAAATCATACTTCCCCCGTGGCTTTTCTCCATTTACCGTGGTTTGTGGATGGGCATCGGGGCAAAAAGCCATCCATTTGCAGCGTGAACCCTCCTTTTCTTTGGCCGTGTCGGCTTTTATTGCTAAATTTGCACCTACACAATCACCAATAGAAATAAGGAACAAGCAGATCATGATAAGAGAGAAGACTCCCGATGCGGCTTTCCAGTTGCTGCCCGAGTGGGCAGAGCAGGAGGCCGTCGTGCTGGTGTGGCCCGACGAGCAGACCGACTGGGCCTATATCCTTGACGAGATACGCCAGACTTATGTCGAGTTTGTTGAGGCCATTGCCCGTTATGAGGCCGTGTGGCTCGTGGCGCGCGATACGGCGGCGGCCCGCGCGTGGTTGGCAGGTCGGCTGAGCGATCGTGCGCTGGAGGCGATACGCTGGATAGAGGCCGAATACAACGACACGTGGGCGCGCGACACGATGCCGCTGACGCTCTCCGATGGCAGGGGGCGGCTGCGGATGATGGACTTCCGCTTCAATGGCTGGGGCGAGAAGTTTGCCAGCGACCAGGACAACCAGCTGGGGCGCGTGCTCCAGGGAAAGGGAGTCTTCCGCTGTCCGATGGACCATTGGGACGACTTCGTGCTGGAGGGAGGATCGGTTGAGGCTGATGGCGAGGGCCATCTCTTCACGACCTCGGTCTGTCTGTTGGCCCCTCATCGCAACCAGCCCCTCACGCAGGACGACCTGGACGAACGGCTTCGACAGGCTTTCGGCGTGGATCGGGTCTATTGGATCGGTCATGGATCTTTGGAGGGCGACGATACCGACGGCCATATCGACACCCTGGTGCGTTGTGCGCCAGGCCATACGCTGCTCTATGTGGGTTGCGACGATGAGGCCGATCCGCAGTATGCCGACCTGCAGGCCATGGAGGCCGACCTGCAGGCCATCAATCGCGAGGCCGAAGTGGCCTACCGACTGCTGCGTTTGCCGATGCCCGATGCCATCCTCGACGAGGAGGGGAATCGCTTGCCAGCCACTTATGCCAATTTCCTGATCGTCAACGGGGCCGTCATCGTGCCTACCTACGACCAGCCACACCACGACGTCGAGGCGCTGCGTGTGGTTGGCGAGGCCTTCCCCGAGCATGAGGTGGTGGGAGTGGATGCGCGGGCTGTCATCCAGCAGCACGGATCGCTCCACTGCCTGACCATGCAGATCCCCGTAGGCGTGGGCCAAGGAGGTGAATAAACCGAAGGGGCTGGGGCGGAGGGAAAGCCCTGTTGGCCCTCATATCAAAGAATATATCACAAGACTCACAATGAAAATAGGAATCGTACAACAACACAATACCGCCGACGTGGCGGACAACATGCGCCGTCTGGCTGCCTCGGTGGAGCAACTGGCCCAGGAGGGGGCGCAGCTCGTCGTACTACAGGAGTTGCACAACTCGCTCTACTTCTGCCAGACGGAGGACGTAGCCAACTTCGACTTGGCGGAGCCGATCCCAGGCCCATCGACTCAGTTTTATGGTGAACTGGCGAAACGTCTGGGCGTCGTCATCGTCACGTCGCTCTTTGAGCGCCGCTCAGCAGGTCTCTATCACAACACGGCCGTGGTGATAGAGCGCGACGGAACGATCGCAGGCAAGTATCGCAAGATGCACATCCCCGACGATCCAGCCTACTATGAGAAGTTTTACTTTACTCCTGGCGACCTCGGTTTCCGTCCCATCGACACGAGTGTGGGCCGCTTGGGTGTGTTGGTCTGCTGGGACCAGTGGTATCCGGAGGCAGCGCGCCTGATGGCCTTGCAGGGGGCAGAGATCCTGATCTACCCGACGGCCATCGGCTATGAACCCTCTGACGTCGAGGAGGAGCAGCAGCGCCAGCGTACGGCGTGGACCACCGTGATGCGCGGCCATGCTGTGGCCAACGGACTTCCTGTCGTCGCTGTCAACAGGGTGGGCTTCGAGCCTTCGCCCGTAGGCAAGACGGAGGGACAGGCCTGCTCGGGTGGCATCCAGTTTTGGGGATCCAGTTTTGTGGCTGGGCCTCAGGGCGAACTCCTCTGGCAGGGGTCGGACAGCGAGGAGGCATTGCGCCTGTTCGACATCGATCTTGAACATAGCGAGAATGTGCGCCGCTGGTGGCCCTTCCTGCGCGACCGCCGTATCGACGCCTATGAAAAAATCACCCGCCGCTTCATCGACTGACGCGTGCAATACTTCTTTACCATCACTTGACCATTGCTAAGGTTATGAAAAGAAATACTATCCTGGCGGCACTGACCGCCGTATCGCTCTCTGCTGCCGTCACTCCCGTCGGCGCACAGCAACTGTTGCCGCAGCCGAAGCAGGCCGTCTTTGGCAAGGGCACTTTCAATCCGCAAAAGGGTGTCATCCTGATGGAGGAGACTTCTGGGGCGGGCCATGGCAAGGAGTACTACCGACTCCATATCACGCCCGACACGATGCGGGTGGCCTATGCCGACTCCACAGGCCTCTTCTATGCCACACAGACCATCAGCCAGCTCCGCAAGGGAGACCTGCTGCCCGTCTGTGATATCGAGGACTGGCCGAGCTATGAGTGGCGTGGCTGCATGATCGACATCTCCCGCCATTTCTTCCCGCTGAGTTTTCTGAAGAAGCAGGTGGATGTCCTCGCCCATTACAAGGTCAATCGCCTTCACCTCCACCTCACCGATGCGGGAGGATGGCGCATGCAGATAGACCGCTATCCCGAACTGACGAAGAAGGCGGCATGGCGCACGGAGAGCGACTGGACGAAATGGTGGATCGACAACGACCGCCGCTATATGAGGGAGGGCGATCCCGGGGCCTATGGAGGCTACTATACGAAGGACGAGATGCGCGAACTGGTGGCCTATGCTGCCAAGAAAGGCATCACGGTCGTGCCCGAGATCGAGATGCCGGGACATAGCGAGGAGTTGACCGCGGCTTGTCCCCAACTGAAGTGCGAGGGCAACCAGGAGGCGCAGGGCGACGTCTGTCCGTCGAGCGAGACGACCTATGCCGTGCTCCACAATATCCTCGACGAGGTGATGGAGGTGTTTCCGTCGAAGTGGATCCATATCGGTGGCGACGAGGCGGGCAAGGGTAGCTGGGGATCGTGCCCCAACTGCCAGCGCAAGGCTCGGCTGCTGGGGCTCCGTAGTACGGCAGACCTGCAGGGGTATCTCATCCAGCGCATCGCTGCCTATCTCCGGCTGGAGGGCAGGGAGGCCATCGGATGGGACGAGGTGCTCGACGACAGTCTGGCTGCCCACGCGCCTTCGCTCGGCGAGAACGTCAACGTGATGGTATGGCGCGACATCAAGGCGGCTCAGCGGGCCATGCGCAGGGGTCACAACGTGATCCTCTCGCCTGGCGACTACTACCTGGACCGCTACCAGGACGCTCCGCCCACCGAGCCCTTTGCCGGAGGAAGTTATCAGCCGCTGCGCAATCTTTGGAACTTTGACCCCGCACCCTATAGTGGTGATGGCTTCACGGGTCGTGTGCTGGGCGTGCAGGGCAATCTTTGGACGGAGTATATCAAGACGGAGGACTATGCGGAGTATATGCTCTATCCCCGCGAACTGGCCATCGCCGAGGTGGGATGGAGCGGGCGTAGCCGCTCCTATGAGGAGTTGAGTGCTGCCGTCGTGGCGCAATATCCGTGGCTGGCCGCGCAGCATGTCCAGGCCTTCGACCTCAGACGGGAGAAGGGAGACCGCAAGGAGAAGCAGAAGCCCGTGCGCCATCTGGCTGTCGGGGCAGAAGTGACCTACCACCAGCCCTACTCGCAGTCGTATGTGGGACAGGGCGACGGCACGCTGACCGACGGGATGTGTGGCGGATGGTCCTATGGCGACGGCCGTTGGCAGGGATTCATGCAGCGTCGCGACACGACGGTGGCTCCCTTCGACATCACCATCGACCTGGGCGAGGAGAAGCGGTTTAGTACCGTCAGCCTCGACTTCATGCAGAGCGACGGCGCATGGGTGTTCTATCCCAGCCGCGTCACCATCAGCATCTCCAGCGACGGCGACCATTTCGTGCCCGTCTATGACCAGGCGTACACCCGCGAGCGACTCAATGTGGTCGGTACGCGTACGGTGACGTATCAGGGCAAGAAGCAGAAGGCGCGTTTCGTCCGTATCTCCGCCAAGGAGGACAATCCTGGCGAGTGGGTCTTCACGGACGAGGTGAAGGTGTATTGACGCA
>OHNH01001204.1_pt1 | contig 10667 bp, 8 predicted proteins | sample 1569561 | NCBI WGS metagenome assembly OHNH01 (sample SAMEA3879510, study PRJEB24766) | human gut metagenome | biome: human-associated habitat; feature: feces | place: USA | collected 1985/1987
AGTAAGATATATGACCATTCTGTATTGCTTATAAGTTTGAAAAATTATAAAGATGTAAATACCAAACAATTCCTGATCAAATTTAATAATAATTATAAATATTGCAAACACAATTCGACAATTTATCTCTTTTCATAGCTAGAAGTTGTCTTATGACACATACTATGCAACAATAATGTTTATTAATATATCAAACCATAAAAACGAGTCGATCGGTAACCTTCTTGAAAAATCCACTTGGGACTTTATACAACCATCCTGTTTATATTCCAAGCAGCAATATCAAGATTGTTTAAAAATATCGCGGCAAAACATTCCGTAATGTATTTCAAGATTATAACCGGAAATAATAGAATCAAATCCTACCACAAGAAACGAAAAATTACATAACCACGTTATGAAGTACGCTCAAGATAAGTTACAAATTGAAACAGACTGAAATAAACCACGATCCGAAAATATAGCTTGTAATATCATATAAGCGGCATTTTCAGGAAGACTCCGACGGCTCATTGAGTGATTCCGACTGGATCACTTTTAGGTCCAGCAGGATAACAAAAAAATAGCCGATAATCGATCGATTATCGGCTGCCTTTGTCTTTACCCTATCCTATCGAAATCTGCAGCCGAAAAAAATCAGGCATTTTTCTTTCTCCGATTTTAATTCATTTTTACAAAGTCTGCATTTTGTTCAAAACAACGGTCAAAATGCAATTTCGCGTCATACCTCGATATTTTTATTGCTCCGCAACTCCGTCCATCGTAAATATATATTCAAATAAGATATAGAAAAAGTTCAATATCACACAAATAAAATTACCATTCTTCGATTTCGCAACTATTTTATCCGAAAATTATTTGTCTGATTCCCGATAAAATGCTTATTTTTAATTAAGAAACATTCAACGGCTATGAAAAGATTCGTTTTATTATTTTTCGCTTTGGCAGGCTTCATAAGTTCTGCGGCAGGACAAGAGCAGGAGATCACAGGTTTTGTGTATGTATCGGAAACACCTACCCCCGTTCCTTTCGCATCGGTATGGTTATGCGATCCGGCGACCGGAGAACCCGAATACGGGACTATTACGGCAATGAACGGTTGGTATGATTTCGGAAACGTCGCAACCGATCAGACCTATCAGCTTAAAATATCGGGTCCGGGTATCCGAACGAGAAGCAAGGAGATCGAGATCAAATACGTTCCCGGCAGAATAGGCAACATCGATTACTACATTCCTGTCGAGCGCTCTGCCGATACCGTAGCTTTCCGACCCGTGGAAACGTACCTTCCCAAACAGATTGCCCCCGATGCCCGGACGATCGAGGATCTTTACAGCCATATTCCGGGCATAACCTACGAAGATGGTTATTTGACCGATGAAAACGGCGCCACGGTATGTCTTATGTTCAGCGGTATTATTCCGGATGAGGCTGGATATGCAGCTATTTTGACAAATCTGACCGCAGACAACATCGAGCGTATCGAATATTACAGACTGGACAACCTGGAAGAGCCGTATTACGACGGGGTATTGAATTTCGTAACTGTCGGAGTGAATTTCAATGCCCCCTCCATTAAGGAACAACTGACGCCTTCCCCCGGTTGCGAACTATAATCCGCTCCCTTCCCGCCCCGTCTTCACTACTCTATTTTATATTCTTTTCAAACTCCGCAACTATGAGACACCCCCGACTTATCCCCGTTCTTCTTCTGATCATCATAACGAGCCTGGCGACACCGCTCCAGGCGCAAATCGTCCTGAAAGGTAAAATTACCACCGAGAAAAACGAACCGGTCGCCTTCGCCCCGGTCATTCTCCAGCAACTGCCGGATACGACCCGCTACACGGAAGGCGTGATAACCGATATGGCCGGCAATTACCGGTTCGGAAAACACCGTGCGGGCCGCTACCTGCTATCGGTTCGGACAATCGGGTACAAGACTCTTTACGATACGGTGCTTCTTCGCAAACCTTCGATAGGCATGACGGAGGTCGTCCGGGATTACGTCCTGTCCGAAGATGTCGCAGAGATCGATGCGGTGGTCGTCACGGCCAACAACACAGCCAGCTATTTCGACCGGACGGTATATACCATCACCAATGAAGACCGGAAGGCGGCGGTCACGAGTCTCGATCTGACCAACAAGATTCCGCAGATCAGAATCAACCGCCAGACCAATCAAATCACCGCGTCCGATGGCAGTGTGACGGTCTTGGTAAACGGTATCGCCTCTTCGGAACAGGAATTGACGACTCTGCGGCCCGAAGATGTCCGAAAGATCGAATACTACGATCTGCCGCCCATCAAATTCGGCCTCAGCAACGGCAATAAAGTCATCAACATTATCACGAAAATTCGGGAAGACGGAATATACGGAAGTGTGGAGCTGAACCAACATCTGACTTCGCCCTGGTTGAACGATAGTTTTTTCCTGCAATACAACCGGGGACGGCATCAGTTGGCATTTACTGCAAACATAGGCTACGGATCATGGGATGATCAATATGCCTCGGATGAAATGGAATATACGCTCGACGGGGTGGATTTCCGGCAGGAGGAAGAACGGCAGAGTGAAAACAACTTCTTAAGTCCTCAATTTAGTCTCAAATACACGAATCAACTCCCCGGAAAATATGTATTTCAAGCCCGCTTTTTCCCAAGTTATGATAAGCATTCTCAACAGACCGATTCCCGGCTTGCCTTTATTCAGGATGGCATAGGTTCGGACCGTTACGGAGTGAAGGAAAGCGAGTCCCACTCATTCAATCCGACGCTCGACCTGTACTTCTGGAGGCAATTCCGCAACCGGCATGAACTAATGATAACACTTCGAGGCGATTACATAAATTCTGTTTCCGATACCTATAAGAACCAATACGCATTATCGGACGATACGCCTGTATTTGAAGATTTTCTTAATATGGACGGAGACGGCTATCAGATGAACGGCCAAGCTCTCTATACCAAGACTTTCGACAAGCTGACGCTTTCATTCGGAGATTATTTTTACTATGATATTAGCAAATATCGAATAGACAACACGTCGGGCTATTCCCGGGAAACTAACAGCATTCTGAAAAATTATTTTGCCGGAGAGATCACCGGAAAGATCGGGCCTCGGTTTACTTATCGTTTTTCTTTGGGAGTAACAGGGACACGAACAAAAACAAACGACAACGATATTTGGCAATGGGTCTTTGCGCCTCGGGTAGATATCGGTTATCGTATTTCACCCTCTTTTATGCTGAAAGCCGGATTCGTCCAAGCCAATATGCAGCCAGGACTGGGACAACTCAGCGAAGCCACTTCGTTTTATAATCAAAATATTATCGTACACGGGAATCCCGAGCTGGTCGGCGGCCGTGCGAACCAGACGACTTTCAATGTCGTATATCATAACAAATGGCTCAATATAAATGTTTCATACAGCTACTTATATTACAAGAATCCAATCGACTACTATTATCAGTATGAACAGCCGTATATCGCATACTCACCGATTAATGACAACTGGGCAGATGTGCACTCCGTACATTATGATTTGAGACTCAGCCCATTCAAAAACGACTTGCTGGCATTGAAATTAGGCGGAGGATTCAGTTATACAAAAGTCGATTCGAAAGTATTGGGGAGGGTGACTCATTTTCAGGCTCCGATGTACTATGAGCTGACTTTCAACTACAAAAACTTTTCCGCATATTATCAGGGTGCGATACCTTGTAAAGGATTGTCTATTCCGATGATATACGACAGTGAATTATCCTCTGCGATAGGTGTGAGATATAAATACAAAGACTGGGCATTTCAACTCTCCTGCGACAATTTCCTCACCAATCCGGAAAGCCATTACCATTCCATCGAGAACAGTATCGTCAGAACACAAGGGACTTCTTATGTAAAAAATGCCTGGAACAGAGTAATGTTGAAAATCAACTTCCGTTTCGGAAAAGGTAAACAGTACCAGGAACCTGTACGGAAAACCGTCGAGGAGGGACTATAGAAATTTTGTGGCTACAATATTGGCCTAATTTGTTATTGCCCAGGCATCCGTCTCATACAGCCCGACAAATTATCGCGACAAAAACAGAACTCTCCGACTACCAGAATCACCATCTTTGAACATATTCTAGATAGAATGCACCTCAGAAAACCGGGAACAAGTTCCCGGTTTCTCCTGGCTTTCAATATATTTGCAAGAGCGAAACCGAATCGAACACCTTATGTTTACTGCCAGAAAAGCCTCCGTCGAAGATTGTGGACTGATACGCGAAATGGCCTGCGTCGCATTTCCCGACACCTATAAAACCATCCTTTCGCCCGAACAGTTGGACTACATGATGGAGTGGATGTACTCCCCCGAAAACCTCCGGCGGCAGATGGCCGAAGGGCACGTATATTACATCGCCTACAAGGACGGCACTCCCTGCGGCTATCTCTCTGTCCAGCCCGAAGCAGACGACCTCTACATCCTGCAAAAAATCTACATCCTGCCCCGATTCCAGGGTGTGCACGCGGGGAGCTTCCTCTTCCGCAAGGCTATCGAACACATCAAACAGCTCCACCCGGCTCCCTGCCGGATGGAGCTCCACGTAAATCGCCATAACAAAGCCGTAAAATTCTACGAACGGATGGGTATGCGCAAATTGCGCGAAGGCGATTTCGAAATCGGAGGCGGATTCTACATGAACGACTATATCATGGGGCTGGAAATCTGATCGGATTCCGGCCCGAATACGAAACGACGATGCCGATGATTTTTCGATCATCGGCATCGCTTTTCCATTACGGGAAACGCCGCCTCCCTACGAATTCACCTTGGCGTGGTCTGCCAGGAACTGCGCCAAACCGATGTCGGTCAGCGGGTGTTTCAGCAAACCCTTGATCGCCGCAAGCGGGCAGGTCGCCACGTCGGCCCCCGCCTCGACACACTGGACGATGTGCTGCGTATGCCGAATCGATGCCGCCAGCACCTGCGTATCATAACCGTAGTAACGATACATACGCACGATCTCGGTGACGAGAGCCACCCCGTTCTCGCAAATATCGTCCAAACGGCCTACGAACGGCGACACGTACGTCGCACCGGCCTTGGCTGCCAGCAGAGCCTGACCGACGGAAAAGACCAGCGTGCAGTTAGTGCGGATATTCTTGCCCGCGAAATACTTTACGGCACGAATACCGTCGGCCGTACACGGGAGTTTGACCACGATATTCTTGTGCAAGGCCGCCAACGCTTCCCCTTCGCGGACCATACCGTCGAAATCGGTGGCGATCACCTCGGCGCTCACATCGCCATCGACGATGGAGCAGATTTCGAGGTAATGGCGACGGCAGGCCTCCTCACCGCGAATGTTCTCCTTGGCCATCAGCGAAGGATTGGTCGTCACCCCGTCGAGCACACCCATTTCGTTAGCTTCCCGGATCTGGGCCAGGTTAGCTGTATCGATAAAAAATTTCATAGTGGGAAATATTTAAGTAACATGAAAAAGCAAACCAATGAACCGGAATGAAGAAGTAAAACCATCGTTCCGAGCCGAATTTACGCCGCATAAAAGTACGAAAAAAAACGGAACCCGAACACTCCTTGCCGGAAAATTCCGCAATGGCCCCGCAGGAAACGCCTCCGCCCCGTATCATACGGCCGGTAACAGAAAACAGAAAACAGAAATCGGCAGCCCGATCGCAGCTATCGAATTTATTTCGTCGTTATCGATAATCCGGCGAGATAATTACTACCTTTGCGGCCGAAAAATCGAAACATCATGAATTTCATCACCCTTCTCGACTATGTCGGTACCTTCGCATTCGCCATCAGCGGCATCCGGCTCGCTTCGGCCAAACATTTCGACTGGTTCGGAGCCTATGTGGTCGGATTCGTCACGGCCGTCGGCGGCGGTACGCTGCGCGACCTGCTACTGGGCCTGCCCCCTTTCTGGATGCAGAACGTCTCCTACCTGGTCGTATCGGGATTCGCCTTCCTGTTCGTAGTCGGGCTACGCAAATACGTGATCCGGCTTAACAACACCTTCTTTATTTTCGATGCCGTCGGACTGGGGCTTTTCACCGTCGTCGGCATTCAGAAAAGCATAGCCGTCGGCTATCCGATGTGGGTGGGTATCATCATGGGTACGCTGACCGGTGCGGCGGGCGGTATGTTGCGCGACGTGCTGCTGAACGATTTTCCGCAAAGACATCTACGCTATCGCCTGCATCTGCGGCGGACTGATCTACTATCTCTGTATGTATCTCGACCTGCCGGCGGCCCCCACGCAGTTCATCGCCGCCTGCTCGGTGATCCTCATTCGGATTCTGGCGGTACGGTACGGCATCTCACTTCCGGCACTCAAGGGCGAAACCAGACCGGTCCCCAAAGGGAAATGACGAATCGTCCCGGAAAAATTCCGCTCCGGCTGTCGTTTCGATAACGCGGCAAACCCGCGCATCCGACGCAGGGGGGGGAGCAAAAAAATACGGATTCTATTCGTCCGCCGCCACAGACGACGGACGGCTGATTTCGGCCGTTTCGCCTCCGACGAAGCGGAGTAGATCCTGCGGAGCGATCCGGATCTGCAACCCTCGAACTCCCGCACTGACATAAACGGCCGAATGCTGTAAAACGGAAATATGGAAAAAGGTCGGGAAGGTTTTTTTCATCCCGATCGGAGAACAGCCTCCCCGAATATAACCGGTCGTCGGAAGAAGTTCCCGGACAGGAATCAGGTCGGCTTTCTTATTGCCCGACACGCGGGCCGCAGCTTTCAGATCGACTTCATGATTTCCAGGTACGACGCAGACGAAATGGCCCGTGCGGTCTCCCTTGAGTACGAGCGTCTTGAAAACCGTGGCGATATCTTCACCGAGTTGTTCGGCCACATGAGTCGCGGCCAGATGCTCCTCGTCCACCCGGTACGGGATCAATTCGTAGGCGATTTTGGCACGGTCGAGCAGACGGGCCGCATTGGTTTTTTCTATTTTGACGTTTTCATGTTTCATCTCGCAGGCAACAATTCCATCCGGTCCGGCAAAAATAACAATTTTTGATAGTCCGGTAAAATCTTCGTATTTTTGATCTCATTTATTTCCTTCCGAAACCCGAAACGACACTCCGGCAAGGCTCCGATGAAACGACTATGCGGCATAATCCTCGCTCTTGCGGGACTATTTCTGTACGGCCCCTGCGCTGCCCAGAACACCCGGGTGTACGGTACGGTCACGGACGCACAGACGGGCGAACCGATTCCCTATGCCGTCGTCCTGTTCCCGGGGACGACGACCGGCACCACCACCGACGACGAAGGGTGCTACTCGATCGAAAATCGCGACACGTCGAGCTACATCCGGGCAGAAATGGTCAGCTACGAGCCCCAGATTCGTCCGATCCCGGCCGGAAGCGACAACCGGGTGGATTTCCGGCTCAATCCCACGCACCTCGAAATCGGAAATGTCGTGGTCACACCGGGGGACAATCCGGCACACCCGATTCTCGCGGGCATCGTACGCAACAAAAAATACAACGATCCCGAAGAATACGACCGCTACATCTGCCGCACCTATACGAAAATGGAACTCGGCCTGGCCAATGTCCGGGAATTTCGAAGCAGAAAACTCCAGCAAAACTTCGGTTTCATTTTCGAGCACATCGACACATCGGATGTCACCGGACAACCCTACCTGCCTGTAATGATCTCCGAAACGGCAGCGGATTACTACCACAGCCGCACGCCGGCCGTCGCCCGTGAGGTGATCCGCGCCAGCCAGATATCCGGTATCGAAGACAACAGCATGCTCGCACAATTCACCGGGCACCTGCACGCCGACGTGAATCTTTACGAAAATTTCATCGATCTGTTCGGGGTGAAGTTCGCCAGCCCCCTCTCCAACTCGGGGCGCTCGTTCTATAAATACTTTCTGGTGGACAGTACGAACGCGGAGGGCCGCAAGACCTACAAGATCCGCTTCCACCCCAAAAGCGTCGCCACCCCCGTTCTCGACGGCGAGGTCAATATCGACTCGGCGAGCTACGCGCTGCGTTCGGCCCGCGTAAAAATGGCCAAAGGGGTCAATGTAAACTGGATCCGGCACCTGGCGATCGAAATCGACAACCGACTGACGGCCGATTCGCTGTGGTTCCCGCAGCGGGAAAAAATGACCGCCGACTTCACGCTTACCAAGTCCGAGTCCTCGAAGATGCTCGCTTTCCTGGGCAGCCGCGAAGTGACTTATTCCGACGTAAAATTCGACACGCCGATCCCCAAACATATTCTGGGGACATCGGCCAGCGTGGTTCTCTCCGACGACGCGATTTCGGGCAAACGGGTCGAATGGGACTCACTGCGTCCCTACGCCCTCTCTCAAAAGGAGAAGACCATCTACCGAATGGTCGATTCGATCCAGCAGGTTCCCCTCTACAAAAACATTTACACGGTTCTCAACACCATCATCGGCGGCTATTACAATACCAAATACGTCGGCATAGGTCCCTACTCCAAAGCGATCAGCTTCAACCGACTGGAGGGCGCCCGCTTCCAGATAGGCGTACGTACGACCAAAGAGTTCAGTCGGCGCGTAAGGCTCTCGACCTACCTGGCCTACGGCACCCGGGACGAGGACTTCAAGGGTGCATCGGAAATAGAGGTGATGTTCCGCAGACAGTTGCTACGCAAGCTGACCGTCACCTACCGCAACGATGCGATCCAGCTCAGTTCGGGTGTCAACGCTCTTTCGGAAAACAATATCCTGAGTTCGATCTTCTCCCGGGGAGGGACCTCGCGGCTCTCGACCATCGAAGAGGGGATCGCTCTCTACGAGCACGAGTGGCTGCACGGTATCAGCAGTTCGTTCGAGCTGCGGGGGCGCCATATCTCCTCGAACCGCTATGTCCCGATGATCCTGCCCGACGGAAGTTGGCTCCACGGCATCAACGACGCTTCGGTACGGATCGGACTGCGGCTGTCCAAAGACGAAACGATCGTCCGCACGCCGTTCGAAGTCCGGCACATGGGTTCGAAATACCCGATTTTCTCTTTCGATTTCATCGGTGCGAAAAAAGGCATACTGCCCACCAGCTACGACTATCTGCGGCTCGAAGGGCGTATGCAATACCGGCTCAATCTGCCTCCGATCGGTTACTCGCAACTCATGCTCGAAGGCGGCAAGATCTTCGGCAAGGTTCCCTACCTGCTGCTGAAGCTGCACGAAGGAAACGGCACCTATTTTTACGACCGCTACGCCTTCTCGTGCATGAATTTCTACGAATTCTCGTCGGACGCCTGGATTTCGTTCTTCTACGAACACCACTTCAACGGGTTCCTGTTGGGCCGCGTACCGCTCCTCAAAAAACTCAACTGGCGCGAAGTCTTTGTTTTCAAAGGAGTTTACGGCACTCTCTCGGCCCGCAACGACGGCAGTCTTCCGAATACGAAAGCGGTCATGCTCTTTCCGGTGGGAATGTCGTCGGTCGAACACCCTTACCTCGAAACCGGCTTCGGCATCGAAAACATCTTCCGTTTGCTGCGCGTGGATTGCATCTGGCGTCTGACGCATCACCGCGCCGTCCCCGGACTGTCGATCCCGACCTTCACGGTCAATTTCAGTCTTAACCTCAAATTTTAAGCGTGAGTATATATTAGGTACCTCTTCAGGTACGCAGCGTCCAAATCCTCTCCGAAGAGGGGATTCAGGAGAGGATCGGAATTACGGATGCGGCCACAGGCCGCAATAAACGGACCTCGAGTTCGATGCCGCGATCGTCGGAAAGGGTACTAAAAAACTACAATCGCCATTTTAGACTACGGCCCCGCCTCGAAGTGCTACGCTGCAATTTCCCGGTCGTTTCGGCGGCAACTCCCGGAAATATGATTACTTTTGCGACTCAAAAAACAACAAAATGATACGGGGAGTCCTGTTCGATATGGACGGCGTACTGGTAAACAATACCCAGGCACACGTCAAGGCATTCGAGATATTCTGCGAGCGTTACGGCGTCGAAGATTGGCAGCACAAGCTCCAGACCGCTTTCGGCATGGGTAACGACGACATCATGCGCCTGATCCTGCCCGAAGAAATCATCCGCGAAAAGGGAATGAAAGCGCTCGGCGAGGAGAAAGAAGCCATCTACCGCGAAGTCTATGCTCCGGAAATCCGCCCCGTACGGGGGCTCGTGGAACTGCTCGAAGAGCTGCGCCGTCGCGGAATCCGCTGCGCCGTCGGTTCTTCAGGCTGCCGCGAGAACGTCGATTTCGTCCTCAGCAACTGCGGTATCACCGACTACTTCTCCTGCATCGTCAGCGGCGACCGGGTGACCCGCTGCAAGCCCGACCCGGAAATATACCTGCTGGCAGCCGAAGGACTGCACCTGCCTTCGGCCGAATGCCTTGTATTCGAGGATGCCCGGGTCGGCATCACTGCTGCCCGCCGGGCCGGAGCAGGCCGCATCGTGGCCCTGGCAACGACTCTACCCCGTCATACGCTCGCAACCCAAACGGAAGCCGATGTCGTCATCGACGATTTCGCCTCGATAACCGATCTCAATACTCTGCTATTATGAGCCGTGCCCTCGCCACCATCGCCCTGCTGATCCTTTCCAATACCTTTATGACATTGGCTTGGTACGGGCATATCGCTTTCAAATCCAAAATAGAGCGCTTCGGGATGCTGTCCATCAT
>OHNH01001208.1_pt1 | contig 10634 bp, 8 predicted proteins | sample 1569561 | NCBI WGS metagenome assembly OHNH01 (sample SAMEA3879510, study PRJEB24766) | human gut metagenome | biome: human-associated habitat; feature: feces | place: USA | collected 1985/1987
CACCCGACAGCCGTTTTTCCGCGCCCGAGGGAAGAAGCCGGGCAGCCCATTCCGTCCGACACCAGAAATAAAGAGATCGACCCGGCAACAGATCGACCTCTTTGTTTCAGTCCATACTAATCTCTACTTTATTGCGACTGAAACCTTTATCGGCAAGACACTCTTCTTCTGCACAAACTCCGCACTTCGGCGTATGCCGTACAACGGTTTCGAAAAATATTTCATCAGGGAAACAGAGAGCCGCCTCGCTTCAGGTTATCAATCCACCGAAAAGATGCCTCGCAGGTCTTTTCCGAAAGCTCCGTTCTCCGCAGACGCATATCATCCGAACTGTCCGTTCATCGGGCAGGCAAAGGCTGGTCTTCTGACTCGTCCCCGCCGCAACGCCTTCCCGACCCCGCAGGACCAGTGGCAAAAGAGTGTCGCGGCAATACACCCGGGCATCCGAAACACCGCCCGCAAGCGGGCCGATCACCTCGGATCGTCGGGCAGGACTCACAGCAGCGGGAACTGTCGCAGACTTTCACTGCGTTCCCATTTAATCTGACGGGGCGTAACCCCTCGTGAACCGTTGCAGTGCAAATGTAAGAAAATATTTGCTATCTTTGCCCGGTAACCAAAAAATATTTTGACAGAAACTATGAAACACGCATACGTATTTCCGGGTCAGGGCGCTCAAGCCGTCGGCATGGGCAAAGACCTCTACGACAATGTCCCCGAAGCCAAGGCTCTCTTCGAGCAGGCCAACGAAATCCTCGGTTTCCGCATCACCGACATCATGTTCGCCGGTACGGACGAAGAGCTCAAACAGACCAAAGTCACCCAGCCGGCCGTATTCCTCCACTCGGTCATCATGGCCAAGGCGCTGGGCGTGAAGCCCGACGCGGTAGCCGGACACTCGCTCGGCGAATTTTCAGCCCTGGTGGTGGCCGGCGCTCTTTCGTTCGAAGACGGTCTGCGGCTCGTTTCCAAACGTGCGATGGCCATGCAGAAGCCGTACCCGGTACGATGGCGGCGATCCTGGGACTCGACGACGCCAAAGTAGAGGAAGCCTGCGCCTCGATCGACGGCGTGGTCGTGGCGGCGAACTACAACTGCCCCGGCCAACTGGTTATCTCGGGCAGCGTCGAAGCGGTCGATGCCGCCTGTGCCAAACTCAAGGAAGCGGGCGCCAAACGCGCACTGCGTCTGCCCGTAGGCGGTGCATTCCACTCGCCCCTGATGGAGCCGGCCAAGGTCGAACTCGAAAAAGCGATCAACGAAGCACCCTTCCAGGCTCCTGTCTGCCCCATCTACCAGAACGTCGATGCCAAACCCCAAACCGATCCGGCGACGATCAAGGCCAACCTGATCGCACAGCTCACCGCACCGGTACGCTGGACCTACATCGTCAAGAACATGCTTGCGGACGGCGTGACCGAATTTACGGAACTCGGTCCCGGCAATGTCCTGCAGGGTCTTATCAAAAAAGTGAATCCCGAAGCGGTCGTAGAGTCGAAATCGACGTTGTAACCCGCCTCCGAAAACAAAATAGAATCGATTGACAAGCAATCGATTCTATTTTGTTTATAATTTTTTTTCATATCACAAGATCAAATACGCCAAATTCGATTGAATTCTTTCTATATTTGCACAAAAATTACAGAAGACATCAAACGACATCAATAACTATGACATCGTTAACCGAATTTTTCAGCCGACAGGAAGATGACAATCTGAAAGGTATTTCGCACAAGAACAACCTCTTCAAGCGAAATATCATCGCACATATGGCGGTGAACGGGGAGTGTACGCTCTCGGAGCTTACCAAAGAGCTGCACATCAGCGTACCGACCATCACCAAGCTCGTTCAGGAACTCGTTCAGGAGAACATCGTCTCCGATCTGGGCAAGGTCGAAACTCCGGGTGGACGACGTCCCAACGTCTTCGGACTGGCCAGCTCGGCCATCTATTTCGCAGGCGTCAATATCGGCCGGGACAACATGTCGTTCCTCATCACGGACCTGCACAACAATATCGTCAAAGAGGAACTCTTGACCGACTTCGAACTGCAGGATCGCCCTCAATGCCTCGAAAAAATCTGCTCGAATATCGCACATTTCATCGATACGTGCGGTGTGGAACGCGCGAAAATCCTCGGAGTGGGTGTCAGCGTCAGCGGACGCGTCAATCCCACGACGGGACGCAGTTACCGCTATTTCACTTCGAGCGAACAGTCCCTGCGCGATATGATCGAACAACGCATCGGCATCCGCGTACTGCTCGAAAACGACTCCCGGGCCCGATGCTATGCCGAATACACCAACAGCAAATCCAAAGACGAGATGGACGTACTCTACCTCCACCTCGGACGCGGCCTGGCCATCGGTATCGTCATGAACGGCAAACTCTACTACGGCAAGAGCGGCTTTGCCGGAGAGTTCGGGCACATTCCCTTCTTCGACAACGAAATCATCTGCTCCTGCGGCAAGAAAGGTTGCCTCGAAACCGAAGTTTCGGGAATCGCGATCGAACAGAAGTTCGGTCGGCTTATCAGCCAGGGTGTCAATACGATCCTGCGCGAAAAATACAACAAGCACGAAGCCATCCACGTCGATGAGATCATCGACGCAGCCAAGCACGACGACAATCTCTCGATCGAACTGATCGAGGAGGTCGGAGAAAAGGCGGGCAAGGCCGTCGCCTTCCTGATCAACACCTTCAATCCGGAAACGGTCATCGTAGGCGGCGAGCTGGCCGAAGCGGGCGACTACCTGATGCTGCCCCTCAAGTCGGCGACCAACAAATACTCGCTCAATCTGGTTTATAAGGACACCAAATTCCGCTTGTCGAAAATGGGCAAGACGGCCAGCGCCTGGGGTGCTGCCATGTTGATTCGCAATCAGGTGCTCGGACTTTGCTAATGATGCTCCGAGGCCATATTTGCAGCCTGCGGGCCGTCGAACCTCAGGACCTCGAACTGCTCTGCCGGTGGGAAAACGATCCTTCGTTGTGGACAGTCAGCGGTACGATCGAACCGTTCTCGCACTATTCGATCGAACAATTCATCCAGGAGCAGCAGGCTGGTATTTACCGATGCGGACAACTGCGGTTGATGATCGACGACACAGCGGGGGAAACGATCGGAGCCATCGACTTGTTCGATTTCGAGCCGCAGCACGAACGGGCAGGCGTCGGCATTCTGGTTTACGATCCGGCACAGCGCGGGAAAGGATACGGGGCAGAGGCATTGGCTTTGCTCGAAGAGTATGCCCGCACGGTACTCCGGCTGCGGCAACTGTGGTGCAACGTACTCGCGGACAACGTCCCCAGCCTGACTCTCTTCGAAAGAGCCGGATTCCGCCGGGTCGGGGTTAAAAAGGAGTGGATCCGTACCCCCGAAGGGTATAAGGACGAAGTATTGCTCCAAAAGCTGCTTTAGACAATTTGAAATACAAATCTGCCGGAATTTTCCTGCCCGATAAGTGATCGGCGACGGAGCATCCCGGTAGATTTTTTTTATCGTATCTCGGGAGGAAACTCGCATCTCCTCCTCCCGACATCCGGCTTTTTCAAGCACCCCTCGCACCGGTTACGCACCGCTGTCGTGCCGGGGCAATCCCGCCCCTGCCGAAGCTACTCTTCGTCCGGTAAATCGGCCGCCTGCAAAGTCCGGGCAGACTGTTGTTTCTTGGTCGGAATTCCCAGTTTGCGAAGCCGCTCCCCGCAGCGGACGATGTTGTCGTTACCGGTGCAAAGCCGCTTGTAGGCATCGTTGTACTTGTCCCGGGCGGCGTCGAGCGACTGTCCCACCCCTTCGAGCGAAGCGGTGAAAGCCACCAACTGCTCGTAGAGTTTCGTACCGTAAGTAACGATGTCGGCCGTATTCTTATTCTGTGCGTTCCGCTTCCAAAGATCGTCCACCAACTTCAGTAAAGCGAAAAGATTGGTCGGCGAAGAGATGATGACTTTCTTGTCGTAGGCATCGGCCCAGATGGAGCTGTCGTTTTGCAGCGCCGCCAGAAACGCCGGTTCGTTGGGAATGAACATAATGACGAAATCGGGCGAATCGAGCAATCGCTGGTACTCCTTGCGACCCAGTTCGACGACGTGCTGCCGCACCGACGCGACGTGCGACGCAAGATACTGGCGCCGGGTCGCCTCGTCCTCGGCCCCGACGTATCCGACGAATGCCGTGAGCGACACCTTCGAGTCGATGACGATCCGTTTGCCTTCGGGCAGATAAAGCACCACGTCGGGCCGCAGGTTGTTTCCCGCTTCGTCCTTGATATTGAGCTGCGTATCGTAATGTACGCCCCGGATCAGGTTCGAATTGTCGAGGATCGTTTCGAGGATCATCTCGCCCCAGTCGCCCTGCACTTTGGAATTGCCCTTGAGCGCGTTGGTCAGGTTGGTCGTTTCGGTGGTGATGCGGCGATTGAGTTCCATCAGGCGTTCAAGCTCGTTGCGCAACGCCCCCCGCTGTTCGTTCTCGGAGGAGTAGATCTTCTCGACCCGCTCGCGGAACTCCACGATGTTATCCCGGAAAGGTTTCAACAACACGTCGAGCGCTTCGCGGTTGGTCTCCTTGAAAGTGCGCGACTGTTCGCCCAGAATGTCATTGGCGAGGTTCTTGAATTGGGTCCGGAAAGTCTCCTCCATCTTTTCGCGTTCGGCACGTGCCTCGGCCATTCGCTGTTCGGCCGCCTCCAGACGGGCCTGCGCCAGCGTACTCCGCTCGACCAGGGTGCGGATTTCGATTTCGGCGGCAGCGGATTTCTCTTCGGACACCCGGCGCGACTCCTCGGCCAGGCGGCGAGCTTCGTCCGCAGCAGCCCGTTCGTCCGACAAACGGGCGTTATCCCGACGCAGGGAGAGCAAAAGCAAACCCAGCACGGCGCAAACGACGCCGAGCGACAATAAAACGACAACGATTCCGGTATTCATGACAGCAACAAAAATAACAAAAGATGCAAGCAATCGTACGGGCATGCACACAAAGATTGCCGAACCGCATCCAATCTTTAACAAAGATAAGAATAAGTCAAATGCAAAAGCAAATTTATTTACATTTTATAATAGAGGCAAAGAACCTAAAAAATATAATCTAATTTATTTTCGAAACAACATTGTAAAATCATTTTTTATCCATATATTTATTCTGAAATTATTCTTTAACCAAAAAAATGCTCTATGATGAACTTTGCTTCCATGAAGTTTTTCCTGGTAGGATTGACTTTGACAGCCATGCTCTCTGCATGTAGTGATGACGAAACATCAGACCTTATCCCCGAACCGAGCATCTCAATTTCTGCTTTAGAAAGTGAAATCGGGGCACTGAACTTCTCGATCAACGTGGAAAATGCCGAGCAATGCGCTTACGTCTGCATGAACGCGAACGAATCGCTCCCCACGACTGCTGATGAAATTTTCGCAACCGGAACGAGCATTAAACTCACGGACAAGAACAAACTTTCGATCCGAGTTCCCGTCGACAAGCAGATTACATATGCCGTTATCGCTGCAGCTGCGAACCAGACGGGCAAGACAATTTCCAACAAATTACAACTTACCCCGCTCAAAGACGAAGACCCAGGGACGGAAGATCCCGAACCGAAACCGGAGCAAATCGATATCACTTTTTCAACAGGAGAATTACTTTATCTGCCTAACGGCATGCTACTAATTAACCTGTTCGAAACGGACAACACAAGTGTTTATCAGACCCAAATCAAACTTGAAGGTATCGAAAACAACGGCGCCTAGAGAAACGGCAGCCGCCTGCTTGCAGAAGACCTTTATAAAACAGTATCCTCCTCTTATCTGATAGACATCGAAGGGAATAGCGACATTGACGACAACCTTCCTGCAGGGACATTGGTCAAAATTGAACGAGGCACGGCAAACACTGTAATTCTGACCATTACAGGCACATTATCCAAAAGCGAAACCAAGTTTACCGGTCGATTCTCCGGCATACTCTCGCACGAGATGGAGTTAAAGAACTATTCTCTCAACAATGTGGTATTCGACGAAACCGGAGGGGCCAAATGGAATGCCGAAAAGAAGACAATCGCCCTTCCGCTACGCAGTTCTGCTCACCCCGACCTGAAACAGTTCTCGCTGGTATTCCATTCCGAAACCGAAACGCTCGCAACGGGTAACTACCCAATCAGCGAAAATGGAGAAGCAGGAACCGTATCGTTGGCCAAAGCCTATTTCGCCAACGCTCCCGTTTACATCAACGGTACACTCGGCCCGTCGGAAATCGGCTACAAAACCGGCTCGATAAAAGTTGAAGTGAGTCCGGAAACCAACGAATACACGCTCACAATCGACGCCCGTGATTCATACGATATTATCTATCAGGAAAACGCGTCGGCACAAGTCGTTTACGGAAGCACGCTGACTGGGTCGTTCCAAGGTTCTATAGGGGAACAAGGAGGAGGCGAAGATCCCGAGGAGCCTCAATATAATGTATGGCAAGACACCTATTCAAATACTCCAGCCGTAGTTTCATACGGACTTACGTCAGATTTGGAAGGTTACGAGCGTTCCTATATTGGACGTATTGACCTTCAACCCGACACCGAAGGAGAAGCCAACATGCGCCTCTTCTTTATTAATCGTGCTCCGGATGCATCGGCCGCAGGCTTCGATCCCACACAGATCGAGTTCATTCCCGGCTACTCATACGCCACGCTCGGACAGGATTTGGACGATCCCATATTTCCGTATGTACTCATGGAAGGCGACCTGAATCTGTCTTATGACAGCGGAAGCCAAAAATGGACGCTCCACTACGAAGGCTTCTTCGTAGCTCCACTCGGACACAAAATCAAAGTAATAGCTGACTATGTCGGTCCGATGGACGGCTTCACTGCTTTGTAAACAGACACAAGTAATCTATATTTTCAGCCGTCTTCTTTAATGACGGCTGAAAATATTTCCAACAAAAAAACACCAAGCCATGAAACATATATCAAAAAACATAAAGCACAGACTTCTTTATATCAACATGCTATTCTTGTGCGGAATCCTGTCAGGCGCTTGCAACAAGGAAAATGAGCCGGACATAACTCCTCCATCCGAAGGAGAGCAATCCAATCCCGTCGAAATGACTTTCACATTCGATGTCCAAACCTTGAGTCCGAATGCAGCCGAGATTTCCATCACACCATCAGACAATACACAAACATGGTATTGGACTCGTGCTACCGACAAGGAATTTACAGACGCAAATAAAAATAAAGACGCTTTATTCAAAGATATGCTCGAAAGCGACATTGAGTACGGCATTCAGGAAGAAGGATTCGACCGAGCCGGTGCCGTAGCCGACATCACCCACACAGGACCATTCAACAACACGCTCCAAAGTCTTTTCGGATCGACGACCTACCATCTGTTGGCCGCTGCGATCGACAAGGAGGGTAACCCGCTTTCGGAAGTCTCCCAATACACATTCGAAAGCCAGAAGACTCCGGTATCCCTAAATACATTCTCAATCAAGATTCCCGACGAAGACGTCTCTTATGCATCAGCCAAAATCTCGATTACTCCCACCAATCAGGATCCCTACACTTGGTTTATAGCCGTTTCATCACAAGGGACTCCAGAGGAACTCGCCGACGCCTATATCGATGCGAACGGAATTCTGATGAACACAGGACTTTACGATATTTACACGGGATCGCAAATCCGCACAATAAACGCACTGGACCCAAACACGTCTTATTCCGTCGTGGTATTCGGTTACCAAGCCGGTCGTACAACCAGTGTTGAGTCGGCTTCGTTCCAGACTATTCCGGCTGGCGACCCCTCCGAAACAGTTTTTGAATTCAGCATCGATCCCGCTAAATTGACGGCCCGTAGCGCGGAAGTTTCCGTCACACCCAGCGACCCGAGCGTATTATACTGGTATGAGCTCTTACCTGCCGAAAAATACGCACAATACGGATCGAATGAAGAGACCGTACGCGCTTATCAGCAACAGATATTCACGACTTACGAGGAACAGGGCTACACGATCGGAGAGATCGTTCGCGGATTCTGTGCTCGTGGTGCGGTCACCATGTCTTTCGGCCCGGAAAGCCCTGCCGGACTCCTCTCTCCGGAAACGGAATATATCCCGTTCGCTGTCTGTATGAACTTCGATGGCACGCTGGCAGGTGAAGTCTTTGTCGGCGAGAAATTAACGACACCAAAAGCAACCGTTTCGTCCGCTTGGGCCAAAGCTTGGATGCGGGCTTATTACGACTGCGACCAACTGGCTCTACTCGATCCCGAATTAAGTTCATTAGCCGGCAAGAACCTGCTAGCCATAGACATCGAAATCAGCCATAGCTCCGACGCGGCCCACTGGTATTTCCTAGGTTTGTCGGCCGACTACACCGACAAAACCAAATATCCCGAAGAAGAGATGTTATCAGCTATTTTGACAAACGTCAGCACGGAAGCGACACTCAAAGACGAAACGTCCACACTGATTCTCTTCCCGGCCGACCAGCAAGGCACATTCCTCTCGATGGCCGAAGATGCCTCTGGTAACTATAGCGAAATAGAGAGAGTATTGATTGGGCCGCTCTCCAAGGAAGGTGCATCACCTATTCCTATGTCCAGTTCGATGTCGCTTTCGAACATGCAGACCAACATTCCTTTAACAAATGCATATTTCCGCACGGGTACCAACGTACAGACGGAATGGCCGGATTACATATATCGTCTTCAGAATACCGTCGAGCCGATATCGGTTCGTTAAAACCGGCGACAAGCATTGCAACAGAAAAAAGTATTTTTCGGAACGAGAAGAGAGAGGCAATGCCTCTCTCTTCTCGTTCCTGTTCAACAGAATCCCTGTAAAACCAGCATAACAACTAAAATAATTACAACAAGACTGTCCGTAATACAAAGCATAAACAGACCGGAAATATTACAACGCCAAACAACTACAAATAAATTCCCCTGCCCGACATCCTCATTCTATTTCGAATTTACTATCTTTGCCAAAAATAACAAGGTATTTTGGGTAAACTCTACTCCAAAATTGTCTTTGTTTCTATTATTCAGTTTTAAGAATCTAAAACCATGCAACGAATCATATCCCCCTCGATGCTGTCGGCCGATTTCGGCCACCTGGAACGCGATACGCAGATGATCGACCGAAGCGCCGCCGAATGGGTGCATATCGACGTCATGGACGGCGTATTCGTCCCTAATATCTCGTTCGGATTCCCGGTGATGAAAGCCATCCGCAAGGCCACGTCCAAACTGCTGGACGTACATCTGATGATCGTCGAACCCGAAAAATACGTCACCCGCTTCGCCGAGGCAGGCGCCGGAATCGTCACCTTCCACTACGAAGCCACGCTCAATCCCAAAGGGTGCATCGACCTGATCCACCGCGCTGGCGCCAAAGCGGGCGTTTCGATCAAGCCCGCCACGTCGGTCGAAGTGCTGCGCGACATCGTACCCCTGATCGACCTGGTGCTCGTCATGAGCGTCGAGCCGGGTTTCGGCGGACAGTCTTTCATGCCCGACTCGCTGGAGAAAATCCGGGAACTGCGTGCCATGATCGACGAAACGGAATCTACCGCAGTGATCGAAGTCGATGGCGGCATCTCTGCCCATAACTCGCGCCTGCTCTTCGACGCCGGAGCCGACGCTCTGGTCGCCGGCAGCGCCGTCTTCGGCGCCCCGGACCCGCAGGCGGAGATCGAGAGAATGTTGCAGAGCTAACCTCCGACTCCTTTCACCCAAGCACCTACTTCCGGCAAGCCGGGCGTTCCGCACGCACGGAAAATCGCAGAAAACGAAACCATGATCTCTTTAGACAACCTCACCGTCAGCTATGGCGGCTGGACGCTTTTCGACAACATATCCCTGCTCATCAACCCCAAGGACCGCATCGGCCTGGTCGGTAAGAACGGCGCCGGTAAAACGACTCTGCTGCGTCTGATCGTGGGCGAACAGCAGCCCACCTCGGGTTCGATCTCCTACAACGGCGAATGCACGATCGGCTACCTCCCGCAGCAGATGCGCGTAGCGGACACTACGACACTCGTCGAAGAGACGGCCAAAGCCTTCGACGAAGTGCTGAAGCTCGAAGCCGAAATCGCCCGCCTCACCCGCGAAATCGCCGAGCGCACCGACTACGAATCGTCCGACTACGAATCGCTGCTCCACCGGCTGAACGAAGCGACCGACCATTATCACATCCTGGGCGGCGATACCCGCGAAGCGGACATCGAGAAGACGCTGCTCGGTCTGGGATTCAAGCGTAGCGACTTCCAGCGTGCCACGAGCGAATTTTCGGGCGGCTGGCGCATGCGCATCGAGCTGGCGAAACTGCTGCTGCGCCGGCCTTCGATTTTCCTGCTGGACGAGCCGACCAATCACCTGGACATCGAGTCGATCCAGTGGCTCGAGGATTACCTGAAAAACTACAACGGCGCGGTGCTGCTCATCTCGCACGACCGCGCCTTTCTGGATAACGTGACCACCCGCACGGTGGAGATCTCGCTGGGCAAAGCCTACGACTACAAAGTACCCTACTCCCGATACGTCGTGCTGCGTGCCGAACGGCGGGCGCAGCAGATGGCCGCTTACGAAAACCAGCAGCGGGAACTGAAACGTCAGGAAGAAGTCATCCGCACACT
>OHNH01001210.1_pt1 | contig 10631 bp, 8 predicted proteins | sample 1569561 | NCBI WGS metagenome assembly OHNH01 (sample SAMEA3879510, study PRJEB24766) | human gut metagenome | biome: human-associated habitat; feature: feces | place: USA | collected 1985/1987
AACGACAGGTTCTTCCCAGTTGTCGGTTGGCAACCCCTCGGTACAGGCTATTACTCCATAAGCCAGTGAAAACAAAAATATACTGCTTAATAAGAATTTCTTCATAATTGTTGATTTATCTCGTTATAGTATAATCATAAAAAGGTGTACTCAAGTCTAATTCTATCCGGTACGTACCAGCTTCGTCGATAGTAATATCCGTCCCTGTCTCCGACAGTCTGACAATACCATCGGACGCCCCATACGTTACAGTCGGATCACCGGCAGAGACCGGAATAGTGGTAAATTTCAATTTTCCGGCTGCAAGTTCTGTCGTCAAAGACCACTTGCGGGTGTCAGAATTGTAGACCATTGCTTTCACCGTTCCTGCGGCTGTCCCCGTAACAGCCCATTGTGTCTCCAGTAAAACGATCTGACGGGTAGTGAGGTCAAAATTAACTTTCCAAATGCCCGGAGAAACAATCGAGGCATTACCTCCATTAGTTGTCCAATCTCCCCAGGGACCGTCACACGGATAATAGCCGGTTCCCGGAGAGGATTTCTCCACCATCGCTAAAGTTCCATAAGATTGTCCGCCGCCCAATCCGGCGCTAACATCAAAATAGGCGGACTGGTCGGATTGCACCAAGCCGATGTTGTTCCAGCTCGTATTTGTCAAGTCTATATATCCTTCAAACAGATTATTATAGGTAATGGAAGCAATGGTCTGTGCCGTTTCTGTATTCAGGCCATAGTAATCTCCTTTCTCACCCGACATTACCAAATACATTACCGGAGGAGGATTATAACTCATCTCCAGTAGAAAAGTCTCAGCTTGTGTCCCCTTCGTCCATTCCAATGCAAATTGGTTATTCCTGAAAGTAATCACATCTCCCACATTTATATTGACCGTAGCCGAAGGGTCGGAAACGTCTATCTGTTTCACTATGGCAGTAGTGGAAGGCTGATTGACTGCCACCAACAATGTTTTACTCAACAAACCATCCTCCTGCAACAGAGGGGTAGCCACATAGTCCGTTCCGTTCACTTCCAAGACTAATCCCGAAATAGGCGAAACAAGGGTAGGATTCTCCGGATAAGAATCTTCACTGCAAGAAACGACTCCTATCGCCAGACACAAAGTGATTAAAATCAAAGTTATATTTCTTTTCATATCATTCTTTCTTTTCGATTATGTTATTGACGTTTAATTGTATCCGGGGTTCTGAACAATACCGGTCATGATAGTCATCTGGTCGCTCGGTTTCGGTAGAAGATAATTGTGATCGTCAATCTTTGCCTCCGGATAATAAGCTTCCAAAGTCTCCTTCAGAATATGACGACGGCACAAATCGAACCAACGATTACATTCAAAAGCCAATTCCCAGTTACGTTCGTCCAATACCGCCTTGTCAAACTGTGCCGGAGTCAGTCCCGATAGTTTAGTCAGTCCTGCTCGTTCGCGGACTTCATTGATAGCATCGTATGCTGCTTTTGAAGGGCTGCCCTCTGCCAGATTAGCGGCTTCCGCGTAGATCAGCAACACATCGGCATAGCGTAACATACAGAAAAATCCGTCCGCTTTATTAGCTGTAGCTATCCCTGAATATCCTCCGCTCTTTGGACCTGCATCCCGGTACTTTCCCACATAAGGTTGTGCCACATTGGTGTCTTCCCACGAAGCACCGTCCCTCATCCGAGTATAAAAAGTTCCGCTCAAACGGCTGCCATCTCCTACGGGAAAAGTTTCCAGAAAGCGTTTGTCACTGGTCCAATCTGCCCAGCCGTTTTCTCCGTGATCAGTAGGACGCACGGCCTGATGGATATAACTGCCTGTTGCATTGTCCGAACTGGCATAAAGCGCAAAGATAAATTCGGAGTTTATTTTACGGTTGCTCCATAACCACAATTGGGAATATACTTTTTCTAAGGTATAGACCTTTTCACTAATTACTTCATTTGCCTTATCACGTGCCAGCGCATAACAGGAAGTCTCATTCAACGGAAATCCCGCCATTGTCAAATAGACTTTTGCAAGCAACGCTTTTGCCGCCCAACGGCTGGAACGGCTCGGATCATCCTGTGAAAGAGGCAATGTCAACTCTGCATTCTTCAAATCAGAAACTATCTGCTCGTAAATCCGGGCAACACTCGCCTGAGGCTCTTTTGCCGCATTATCCTGATTTTCCTCCGTCAACAATGGCACTTCGCCAAACCAACGCACCAACTGGAAGTAATTAAAAGCACGCAAGAAATGGGCTTCCCCTCCAATCGGGGACAATTCGTCGGGAGATAATTTCGTGTTCTCACCGATAATCTTTATCAATGTATTGCACGCGCTAATACTTGTGTAATATGAGTTCCATAACTCATCCGTCACTTCGTCCGGATTTCCTACTGTGTTAATGTTAACCTGTTCGAATCCTTTCCATCTGATGACGGGGGTATTTACATCTTCGGCACCTGCACTGGCCGCATAGGGCATATCGGTACCATATAAAAGGATTAAGGGGGTATAGGCTCCTGTGATATAACTATTGAAGTCGGTCAGTGTCTGGAAGAACTTATCGACAGTTGGCTGTCCGGTAAGATTCTCTGTCAAATCGGCACAACTCGTACTTAATATTATCGCCAATAATCCGACGCAGCTCTTTTTTATAAGTGTACAATTCATAGTCTGTTATTATTAAATGATCATTAAAACGAAATATCCAACCCTACAAGGAAACTCTTTGACGAAGGATACACACCACGGTCCACGCCTGCCGCATCCGAGTCTGCTCCCATACTTGCTTCCGGATCAAATCCCGAATAATTGGTTATTGTCCATAGATTATTGGCACTGACATAGATACGGGCGGACGAACATCCTATTTTTGACAGTATCTTGTGCGGAATACGATAGCCCAATGTGATATTTTTCAAGCGCAAATAGTCTCCCTTCTCCACCCAACGGGAAGAATTAACATACTCTGCTCCCGAAAAAGCAGGAATATTTGTCGGATTTTCCGGTGTCCAATGATTTTTCATAACCGTACTGGTCGGGAATGCATCTGACGAATAAGTCTCACGCCGGATACGATTCTGATTATAAATGTCATTACCGGATACTCCCTGCCAGAAAATATTCAGGTCGAAATCAAAAATCGTAAATGTATTGTTGAATCCGAAGCTCAACTTCGGCTGGGCATTACCGATAATGCCTATATCATCCTTATCTATTTTTCCATCACGGTTGATATCTACATATTTGGCATCTCCGGGCTTTGCTCCGTAAAGCGCAGCCGTCGAAACTTCTGATTTCTGCCAAACACCGGCAAAGGTATATCCGAGGAATGTGCCCATCGGTTGTCCCACCATCTGGACATAAGAACCCACCAATCCCGGATAATCGGCACCGGTTGTAATAAGCGTATTAGAGAGCCCGTCCAGTTCGAGAATCTTATTTTTATTGATATTCAATGTATAATTTATGTCCCATTTAAAATGTTTGGTAGAGACAGGAATGCCACCCAACATGATATCAAATCCTTTATTGGACACGGAACCGACATTGGTAAGGATGGAACTGACACCCAATACCGAAGGTACTTTCTGCCACATCAACAGGTCTGTGGTTTTCTTGTTATAATATTCGGCTGAGAAACTCAAACGCCCTCCCCACCATCGACTGTCTATACCGATGTTCAACTCACGGGTACGTTCCCATTTCAGATTTTCATTGCCTAAATCTGATATTGCCAAAGTCGGGTTTCCGCTATCGTCCATGCCCGGATAAAACTTTAAATGAGAAGAATAAGCGGGCACTGCCGCATTGCCTACCGTACCGTAACTCCCGCGAATTTTAAACTCCGGTACCATATCTTTCAGCCTTTTCATAAACTTCTCTTCCATAAGATTCCATCCTAATGAAAATGCTGTAAAATTGTCGTATTTGTTTCCTTCTGCCAACTGGCTGGCTCCGTCATAACGAACCGATCCGGAAAACATGTATTTATTCTTATAACTATAATTCACACGACCCATAAAAGACTGCATCACTGTAGTAGAATATTCCACCCAAGGGGCCTGCAAAATAGAACCGAACTGCACTCCATTATATCCCATTCCCACCGGGATTCCTCTGGAAGAAGCAGATGTGCTCTGATAATTATCCTTCAACACTTCGTATACCCCGGTAGCCTGAACGGTATGATCACCAAAAGCCTTATCAAAAGTCAGAATACTGGTACTTTGCAAAGCAATATAGCGTGATTGGGCCTTACTTCCGTTAATATCTCTAATATCGCCATTATTGACACGCTGATTATCAAAATACCCATTGGTATCGCTATGAGTCTTATATGAAAACAAAGAAGATAATTTGAGGAAATCCCAGAATTTATATTCTCCCATTAAAGAAGCATTAAAAGAAGCAACGGATTTATCATCCACTATCTCCAAAGCATACCCCACCGGATTGTATAATGAAACCGGTCCTATTCCTCCACCCGGCTGTGTATATCCTCCTTCACTATCGGGGTCATAGATGCGTTTCGTAGGCGACCATTGAAGTGCTGCATTAATAGCCTGTTCATAATCTCCATTGTGCGTCTCGTCATAAGAGGCAAACGTATTCAGCGACAAATTCAAACGGGATGTAGCCTGAACTTTAAAGTTTGCACGAAAAGTATATTGTTTAAAATTGGTATTCTGCACAATGCCATCTTTATTGGTATATCCTCCAGCTATGAAATAAGAAATGCTTTCTTTCGCTCCACTGATACTGATGTTATGTGATTGGGAAACCGCATTCCGAAAAATCTTATCCTGCCAGTCCGTACTGTTTCCTTCCAACGGAATCTCATCCGGCCCAAAAACAGGATTGAGCCCATTCTCTTCCTGAGCCTCATTCATCAGCAGGGCATATTCTTTTGCATTCAATGCAGGCAAGGTTTTCCGTACTTCATCAAATGAAACAAAACCGTTGTAAGACACCTGTGGCTTTCCGGTTTTCCCATTTTTAGTTGTCACCAGAATAACACCGTTCGCACCTTTCGAACCATAGACAGAAAGGGCTGCGGCATCTTTCAATACTTCTATGGATTCTATCTGATTAGGATTCAAGCTCCCGATATTCCCATCTTGAACACCATCGATTATGATCAAAGGATCATTTCCATAAGTCAGCGAGTTGGCTCCACGGATGCGGATCGTTGCCGATCCCGAAGGAGCACCACTGGAATTCTGCACAACAACACCTGCCACACGTCCTTGCAATGCCTGCGCAGTACTGGCATTAGGAGCTGACAATAGCTCTGCTGACTTTACGGAAGAAACGGAACCGGTGATATCACTTTTCTTTTGTACACCATACCCCACGACAACTACTTCATCCAATACTTTAGTGTCTTCCTTCAGGACAATCCGAAGCAGATTCTTACTATCGGCAGCTCGAAGTTCCACACTCTGATAACCGATATAGGAGACTGAAATCCAGGCATCTTCCGATACCTCATTTATAGTGTAGTTTCCGTCAAGGTCCGTAATTATTCCGGTTGAAGTTCCTTTCACTACCACGCTGGCCCCAATGATCGGTTCGCCCTTATCATCCACGACAGTTCCTTTGATGTTCTTCTTTGTACTGCCGTCATGAGGTTTCTGCGTCTTTTTCAAAATGACTATCATCTTGTTTTGCAACTTATAAGTCAAATCCTTATCCAAGACTTTATTCAGTACTTCGTCCAATGATGCATTTTTGAAAGTTGCCGTAATTCTTTTATTCTCGTTCACTTCATCTGTCTTATAGATGACAGATAAACCTGTTTGTTGCTCAACTTCTTTCAATACTGTCTTCAATGTTTCATTCTTGAATGTCTTGTTGATGACCTGGGCGTGCAAAGTCACTGTCGCCAAACAGAATGAAACTAAAAGAAGCAGCCGTAATAAGCTCTTTCGGTTGTTCATAGTTTTTCTCGATTTAATTTAATAATAGTTGTTACGAAATGGAAATTATTCTCTGATATATATATCCTTGCCTTTACGTTCGACGGTTATCGGGATAATCTCTTGCAAAGCCGTCATCACCTCTCCGATTGTTTCTCTGTTGCGCAGAGAAATACGGAATGTCTTGTCTCCTACAGCTTCCGATTCCAGCCGAATATTCACATCATATTGTCGGGATAGTTTTGCAACCAGTTCCTTCAATGTAATGTGATCAAATTCTATACGGTTCTCCGCCCACGCTTTTGATTGTGAAGCGTTTACTTGGGTACGGATGAATTTTCCTGTTTCTACGTTCAATCTCATGGACTCTCCAGGAGACATCCTTATCGGACTGCCTTTATAATTCAGTTCGACCGAGCCTTCAAGTAAAGTAGTAGAAATGAAAGGATCATCATCATAGGCAGATACGTCGAACTTCGTTCCTTTCACAACGACGTCATATCCATGTGTCTGCACGATGAAAGTAGCTCCCGCTTTCTTGGTGACTTCAAAATATCCTTCACCGTTCAGTTCGACTCTGCGATTGGCGGTATTAAACTTGTTCGAATACTTCAGTGTAGAACCTGCATTAAGCCAAACGACTGTACCGTCAGACAGAACGACTTTACTCTTCTCGCCATAAGGAGTTTCGCATACAAAGTACGTTTCCGGTTGCAATGAGGAAGAGAGTTGCCGGACACCGAGGGTTCCTCCTATAGTCAGAAGTACGATGGCTGCGACAGCAGCCACTTTCCGCCAGACGGAAAATCTCGTTTTCGAAATACCCAGCATCGGGATAATGGCTTCCTGCGTGCGGATTTTGCGTTGTAATGTCTCCCACTCCTTCGTGGTATTGGAATCGGTAATGCCCGAGGCAATCCACTCCTTTTCCCACTGTCTGAATGCCGTGCGATTTGCTTCACTTTGTCCGACATACTCAAACAATAGTTTTTCGTCTTTTCGCCGGATTCTTCCTTCGAAATACTGAACGGCCAACTCACGAATGTTTTTCTTTTCTTCCATAATTTCACTTTCTATAAGATGTAACAACTATTATTTCTTTTACCCAACCACCCATACAAAGAAAAAAGCAGGAATTTTTCAGTCCCTGCTCTTCCAATCTAATTATCAATGGTTTATATTTTCTTCTTTTATTTATTATTCATAATCACCCAGGCAACAATCATAATATAAATGTCTACCGGATACTTGTCTTTGAAGTGTTTGGAGAAGCTTTTCAATGCTTTCGCAATGTGCTTCTCGACTGCCGTAGTCGATATCTGAAGTTTGTCTGCAATTTCACGATTCTTCAGTCCTTTGAAACGGCTCATCAGAAAGATTTCCCGCGAACGCTCGGGCAGCTGCCCGATGACAAGGTTGATTTGTTCCTGCAATTCGTCATATAGTAGTTTGTGCTCTGCATCTAGCGTGAAGTCGGCATAATAGAGCCTTTCTTCACCATCAATGGATGCAAGATATTCTATCTGATGTTTCTCGACAATGGAAAGATGCTTCAAGTAATTCAGGCATCCATTGCGTACCATTGCAAAAAGTAAGGAGGTGACCGATACAGCCGACAACAACTCCCGCTTCTCCCAAAAACGCAGAAAACACTCCTGAATAATATCACGAGCCGTCTCTTCATCTTCCACGAAACGAATAGCATAGCCGCGCAAACGGGGATAATAAGCCTTAAAAAGATATTCAAACGCCTGATTATTACCTTTTCTGATCTCGTCTAATAAGAACTTTTCATCTGAAAAATCAACCATAGTGTCGTATTTTGAAACAAAGGTATAAAGTTACAGATGACAATGATATTAATATTTTCTCAGATTTCCGATTTTTCAGCAAAGTTTCTGCATATAAAACTTTAAAAGCGATATTTTAACCGTTATTGGTAAAATATCGCTTTTAAAATATATAGCTCAACTATATTGACTAATAAGTAAGTCGGATACCCGCCTGAATATTGAAGTTGAACGGATTCTCCTTACGGATGGTCTGTACATCGGAACCGTCATCAAAGAAATAAGCAACACCGGGTTCTACGTATATACCTACCCGTTTGGTGGCATTAAACTGTGCGCCGACTGCACCGGAGACGGAGAATTGCAAAGGTTTCACAGTTTCCTTCTCTGTGCCCAGCTTGCCATAAACACATTTCTCAATCATACCTCCACCGGATACATAAAGAGTAAACAGTTTCTTATCAAGGAAGTTCCAGTTCGCTTTTAACGGGATACCCAGATAATGCAGTTTCTGCTTGGTCTTCTGGTCGCTGTCCGCAAACTTTGCATCCGAAGAAAGCAAGGTGTAAGTCAATCCTGTTTCGACAGAGAACCCTTTCGCCAGACTCTTGCGGACAGATAATCCGAAGGAGATAGGTTGATGGTGTTCCATATCGACCACCTGATTGGCCTGACGCAAATAAGGTACTCCATCTTCAAAGACCAATTGCTGATCATTGGGTATGCTCAGCAGACCGTTTGATACCGATACCATGCTCACACGGGACATATAAGAAGGAATGCCCGATCCCAACTCTGTAGAAGCACCACCGGAGTTACCTACCGAAAGTCCCATCGACCATGTGCCTTTCTGTGAAGATGCCTTTTCTGCCGGAATATGCAGTTTGTCTCTGCTGGAAGGACGGCGCGGCTTATTTCTCGGTTGTTCCGTATCTGCGGGCTTATGCTGGGCGGCCTTCGTTTCTTCCACCGGTTCCACTTCTTCTTTTTCTTTCCGGTCGCCGGTCTGAGCGTTCAGTTCCGAAGGTTGCTGCTCTTCTTTCTTCACCGGTTCGTCGATATTTGCCGTCGGCTGGGGAATGTTCCGTTCTGCTTTCGCGATGCGGTTCTTCACTACCGGACGCACTACCGGTTCTACCGTTGTTCCTGTCATATCCGGTTGCTGCGCATCCGGCAAAACATCCGGTACAGAGGCTAACGCCGGAGTCTTGGCATGACGAATTTCATCAGCAGCAGGAGTCCCGAGGAAATACAGGCTGACCGATGACACCAAAGCCAATAAAATGACAGCCGCAGCGGCTACCGTCCATTTACGATAAGGATATATCTTCCTCTCCACAGGAGGCATAAGTTCTTTTTCCAGTTGTTCCCAACCGGAAGCAGGAAGCGGCTCCGAGTAATCCCCGAGCTTCTCCTTCAACTTATTCATCCATAATTCTTTCTCTTCCATATCTCTACCTATCCGTTATTCATTATCCATTCTTTTACTCTCTTAGCCAACACGCTCTTCGCCCGAAATAATTGCGAAGCCGATGACTTCTCATTAATACCTAACAACTGTGCTATTTCCTTATGCGATTTCTCCTCGAAGGTGTAAAGGTTGAACACGGTACGGTATCCTGCCGGCAACTCTTCGATAAATCGCATCAATACCGCTTGCGGAATCATCTCTACAGCCGAAGCGTCGGGTTCCTCGTAATCTTCGGGTACTTCTTCCAAAGGCGTAGACTGACTGATTACATCACTCTTCCGAAGATACTGTAAAGCGGTATTGACCATCACCCGTTCCATCCAGGCCCGAAGTGAGCCTTCACCCCGCCAGGTGAACTTGTCGAAAGAACTGAATATCTTTATAAAACCATCGTGAAGCAGATCCTGAGCTGTATCACGGTCGCCGGTATAGCGAAGACAGATGCCAAGCATACGTCCCGCATACTGCTCATACAGTTCTTTGCGAGCTTGGTTATTGCCTAGCCTGCATTGTTCCGACAACTCAAATTCTTCCATTTGCTTATACACGTGTTTACCTTATAAATGCAGCAAAGATAGAAATACTGCACAGAGAGAACAACTCTTTTATCACTTTTGTTTCTTTAACAGATTCAAATGCAATATTTTCTATTCCATTGCATTTTCACAATACAAAGGAACCATTTTATATAATCTAAAACTTAAATAAGTATATGAAGAAATTTAAATTCATTGCCTTTATCTTTGCTATTATGACTACCATGCCGATTCTCCAGTCATGCTTGGACGACGATGATAATTCGTCCGATCTTCTGGCTATCAGCACCATCAATATGATTAGCCAGGATAGCAAGGAATTTTATTTCACTTTGGATGACGGGAAAAAGATGTATCCCAGCAACTCACAAGGATGGAACAATGAAGATTGGGTGGAGGGACAAAGAGCTTTTGTGATATTCAACGAGCTGGAAGAGCCTGTGAATGGATACGACCTTAATATTCAGGTGAGAGGTATCAATCCAATCTTAACCAAAGACATCGTCACAATGGGTGAAGATGACAACGACGAAGAGAAAATCGGAGATGATAAGATCAACACGACTTATATGTGGATCAATAAGGATAATAAATATCTGACGATTGAATTCCAATATTACGGAACACATAGTGAAGATAAAAAACATTTCCTGAATCTCGTAATCAACGACAAAGAAGAGTCTGCTCCCACTGCTGACGAAGGCAATGCGGAGGACGAATATATCAATCTGGAATTCCGTCATAACAGTGAAGGAGATGATCCTCAACGTTTGGGTGAAGGATATGTGTCTTTCAAACTGGATAAGATTAAAGGCCGGATGGAAGGGAAAAAAGGATTAAGGATCCGTGTCAACACTTTATATGGCGGACCGAAAACTTATGAAGTAAAGTTTCCCTAAGATTATAAATCTAATGTAAACGTGCAAAACA
>OHNH01001226.1_pt1 | contig 10484 bp, 8 predicted proteins | sample 1569561 | NCBI WGS metagenome assembly OHNH01 (sample SAMEA3879510, study PRJEB24766) | human gut metagenome | biome: human-associated habitat; feature: feces | place: USA | collected 1985/1987
CGCCGAAGCGGTGGTGGTCTCGCCGAACACCGGCAGCTTGGCGACCATGGCCATGTTCGGGGTGAGCTGACGCTTGCCGCCCGCGTGAAAGAGCCGACCAGCGGACGTACCATGACCGTCTATACCACCGAGCCGGGCGTACAACTCTATACGGACAACTGGGCCGACGGCTATCAGGGACAGCACGGAGCCACTTTCCCGCGTCGAAGCGCCATCTGCCTGGAGTGCCAGCACTTCCCCGACAGTCCCAACCATCCCTACTTCCCATCGGTAGTGCTCAACCCGGGTGAGGAATACACCCAGAAGACCATCTACCAGTTTGGCGTAGAGAAGTAAAGCATTCCCCACAGCCACCCAGGAGCCACCCCATCCCAAACGGCCGTGATACCGCGGCCCATCCATCTACCAAAGAAAGAATACAAAACAACAACACCAAAATGGAAAATTCCTCTAAAAAACAAGGAAATATCATCGCCATCCTGGCGATGGTCTTCCTGTTCGCCATGATTGCCTTCGTGACCAACCTCTGCTCGCCCATGGCCGTCATTCTCAAAAACAACTTCAACGTCTCCGAGTTTCTCTCGCAGGTGGGCAACTATGGCAACTTTGGCGCCTACTTAGTCATGGGTGTTCCCGCAGGTCTGCTCATCACAAAATTCGGCTACAAGAAGACGGCCTTGATGGCCCTTATCGTCGGCATTGTCGGTCTGCTTCTCCAGTGGGTCAGTGGGTCTGCCGGCTTCGTGGTTTATCTCATCGGCGCCTTCATTTCCGGCCTCTGCATGTGCATGCTCAACACCGTGGTCAATCCGATGCTCAACCTCCTCGGCGGAGGTGGCAACCGTGGCAACCAGCTTGTACAGATCGGTGGAGTATTCAACTCCGCCGCTGCTGTCTGTGTCTATATTCTCATGGGAGCCCTCATCGGCGACGCCAGCAAGGCCAAAGTCTCCGCAGCCACGCCGGCCCTGATGATTGCCCTCGCCATCTTCATCTTCGCCCTGGTGGTCATTTTCTTCACCAAGATCCAGGAGCCGCAACAGCCGAAGCATGAAGCTACCCACGACCAGTACAACTGCTACTCCTTCCGCCACTTCAAACTCGGCATGCTTGCCATCGCCGTCTATGGTGCCGTCGAGGTATGCCCGCCGACCTACATCCTCGCCTACCTCACCTCAGCCAAGGACGCCGTCAACCCAGGTCTTGGCATGGACGCAGGCTATGTGGGCACGCTCAGTGCAGTCTATTTCATCTTCATGCTCATCGGCCGTTTCATCGGCGGCATGGTGGGTGGCAAGGTATCACCCAAGGCAATGATCACTACCGTGAGTTTCGTGGCCATGGTCCTCGTGGCCGTGGGTATGTTGCTTCCCGTGGAGCAGACCATTCAGTTCCCGGGCATCGACTACGTCAAGATGTGCCTCATCTGGGGTGAGATTCCCGTAGGCATCTTCGCCTTCATGCTCATCGGCTTCTGCGCCTCCGTGATGTGGGGTGGCATCTTCAACCTCGCTACAGAGGGACTGGGCAAATACACGGCCAAGGCTTCGGGCGCCTTCATGATGATGGTGGCTGGCTTTGCTGTTGTCATCGGCCTTCAGGGATTCGTTATCGACCTTACACACAACTACATCGGTAGCTTTGTCGTCGTCCTCCTCGCCGCAGCCTACATCTTCTACTACGCCCTCTGGGGCTCCAAGAATGTCAATACCGACATTCCTGTGGAGTAATGAGAAGAAATATCGTCATTAAAACCAATAAATTACACAAGCAAAAGATATGGACATTGAATTTGTGAGAAGCCGTTTTATCAAGCATTTCGATGGTAAGACGGGCAACATATACTTCTCGCCGGGTCGCATCAACCTCATCGGCGAGCACACGGACTACAACGGGGGCTTCGTCTTCCCTGGCGCAGTGGACAAAGGCATTATGGCCGAGGTGCGCCCCAATGGCCTCGACACCATCATGTGCTACTCCATCGACCTGAAGGACCGCGTGGAGTTCAAGGTGGACGATCCTGAGGGTCCGCGCGCCACGTGGGCACGCTTCATCTACGGCATGGTGCAGGAGTTTCGCAAGCTTGGCGTGGAGGTGAAGGGGTTCAATATCGCCTTCGCGGGCGACGTACCCCTTGGAGCGGGCATGAGCAGCTCAGCAGCCCTGGAGAGCTGCATCGGCTGCGCCCTCAACGACCTCTTTGCCGACAACAAGGTGTCGAAATGGGACATCGCCTTGGCGGGACAGGCCACAGAGCATAAGTACATCGGGGTCAACTGCGGCATCATGGACCAGTTTGCCAGCGTCTTCGGACAGGCTGGCAAGCTGATGCGCCTCGACTGCCGTAGCCGCGAGTTCGAGTACTTCCCCTTCGACCCCAAGGGATACCAGCTCGTATTGGTAAATTCCAAGGTGAAGCACGAACTGGTTGGAAGCCCGTACAACGACCGCCGCAGAAGTTGCGAGAATGTGGTTGCGGCCATCGCCGCCCAGTTCCCCGACCGCCACTTCGAGACGCTCCGCGACGCTGAATGGACCGACCTGGAGGCCGTCCGCAACAAGGTGAGCGAGGAGGACTATAGCCGTGCTCACTATGTGTTGGGCGAGAAGGCCCGCGTACTGGCTGTATGCGATGCACTCAACCAGGGCGACTACGAGACCGTAGGCCAGAAGATGTATGAGACCCATGACGGTCTGAGCAACGAGTATGACGTGAGCTGCGAAGAACTCGACTTCCTCAACGACGTAGCCCGCGAGTGTGGCGTCACGGGATCCCGCATCATGGGCGGTGGCTTCGGCGGTTGTACCATCAACCTCGTCAAGGAAGAGCGCTACGACCACTTCGTCGAGGAAGTGACCAAACGCTTCGCTGCGAAGTATGGTCATGCCCCCGAGGTCTATCCTGTCGCCATCAGCGACGGTTCCCACAAAGTCTGCTAAGGACCCGACGACATTGCCTCTTTGATCCCCCCGAAAGGGCGGGATTTCAAAGAGGACAATATTTCAATACGGGGTTGGCAAGCGATTTAATTCGCACTTGCCAACCCCGTATTCATTTTCGGCGGCCTCTACCATTTATACATAGCGTGGCCGATTGGCAGAAATCGTTCTACCAACGTTCTCCAGAACCTGATCAGTTATGGACGAGCGTACCAATAGCCTCTCCCGCCATCACCTTGGCGAGATTGCCATAGACATCCATGTTGAAGACATAGATGGGAAGATTGTTCTCCTTACACATCGTAGTGGCCGTGAGGTCCATGACCTTCAGGCCGCGGGTATAGATCTCGTCGTAGGTGATGTCGTCAAACTTCGTGGCTGTCGGGTCTTTCTCGGGGTCGGCGGTATAGATGCCATCCACGCGTGTACCTTTCAGCATCACATCTGCCTCTATCTCGATACCACGGAGCGACGAACCCGTATCGGTGGAGAAGTAGGGGCAACCCGTTCCCGCACCGAAGACGCAAACATAGCCAGCCTCCATGGCTTCGATGGCCTTCCACTTGCTATACAACTCGCCGATAGGCTCCATACGAATGGCGGTTAGCACCTTGTTTTTGACACCCAATGCACCGAGAGCAGAACTCAAGGCGAGCGAGTTGATGACGGTGGCACACATACCCATTTGGTCACCTTTCACGCGGTCGAAGCCCTTCTGCGAACCCGACAGGCCGCGGAAGATATTGCCACCACCGATGACGATACCGATCTGTACACCCATCTCCTGCACTTCCTTGATCTGGCGCGCATAGTCCGCCAAACGCTCGGGGTCAATACCATACCCCTGCTTGCCCATCAGGCTCTCTCCAGAGAGCTTGAGCAGTATTCTCTTAAATCTTGCCATTGCTGATTATATTGATTAATTTCTACTTTTATAATAAGTTGCAATTCTTCTCTATTGAGCTGCGGGGATGATAAACTCCACTTCTTTGAACCTGTATTCGCGGATGCAGCCCTGCCGGTCGTGGAGCAACAGGCGCCCATCGTCTTCCACACCGAAGATGCGTCCCTCAAACTCACCCTCCTTGTCCCGGAAGCGATAATAGCCGTCGCGGTGGTAAAGGTTCATAAAATAGAGTTCGGAGATGTCTCCATAGGCTCCCTCACGGGTCAGTTCATAGTATTTCTTGAACGAGACGATGAGTTCTTGCAGCAGTTGCTCGCGATCCACGTCGTGGCCCACAATCTGTTTGAGCGACACGGGATTGGGCAAGTCGTCGGAGAAAGCGGTCTGATTGACATTCAGTCCGATGCCATAGACGCATTTTTTGAGACCTTGCGAACTGACCGCCGTCTCGATCAGCGTACCACTCAACTTGCGGTCGTGCCAATAGATGTCGTTTGGCCACTTCAGGGTGATCCCCTCCGTATAGCCATCAAGCACCTCCTTGATAGCCAAGGCCCCTGCCTCGGAGAGGAGAAACTGCCGTCCCACGGGGATCCATGAGGGATGGATGAGGACGCTGAAGAGCAGGTTCATTCCTTCGGCAGACTCCCACCGGTTCGTCCCCTGCCCCCTTCCCGCCGTCTGATGATCAGCAGTGACGACCACCATATCCTCGTCTTCCGCAGCGGGTTGGTAGGTCCTGAGGTAGTTGTTCGTGCTATCGACCTCGCCGAGGCGTACCACGGTCACGGGCTTCTCCTTCGGCTTGCGGCCCAGTTGGGCTTTGATTCGTGAAAAGATTTTCATGTTGTTGTGTTCGTTTACATCTGTGAGGCCCACATGACTACATCAATGGGACGTCCTTGACATGTCTGACTTGCGCCGTCTCTGCATGGGTTCCGACGATGGTGATGATGTCGAAGCGTATGCGGGAATGGACCTGATAGGTTTTCACAAAAGCATTGGTGGCAATGATGATCGACCGTATCTTCTGTGGCGTGACGGCCAGCGAGGCATCGCCAAAGCGTTCGTTGCGCCGCGTCTTCACCTCCACGATCACCAGGAGGTCTTCGTCCTCCTTTTGGGCGATGAGGTCAAGGTCGCGATGTCCACAATGCCAGTCGCGAAAGAGTATCTTGAAGCCTTGACGCTCCAAGTGGCGGGCAGCCAATTCTTCGCCCCAACGTCCCAATTCATTGTGCGCAGCCATACCGCATCCTATTCGTTTGTTCGCTAATCATCGCACAAATTTACGAATTTAATTCGAATTCTCAGCCATCCTAAGGGGCTTTTTTCCTGGTTCTATAGGAAATTGAGGGAAGGAGGTGGTCCTTGGTGCCGCAAGACGAGGTGATTGACATCCTTTGATGGCGCCCTTCTGTCCGTCCTTACCGTACCAGTGAGCAAAGAAACGGCGCGTTTTCTTCCATAATCGGAAAAGAATTTGTAATTTCGCAATCTGATTGAAGAACTTGACTGTATGCAAGAAAAAAAGACATATACCTTTGAGGAGGCCTACGAGGCCACCTTGAACTATTTCGACGGCGACGCACTCGCTGCCCGCGTCTGGGTGAACAAGTACGCCATGAAGGACGGGATGGGTCATATCTATGAGCAGACTCCCACCGACATGCACTGGCGCATCGCCCACGAGATAGCCAGGATAGAGACCAACTACCCCCACCCCCTCACGGCCGAGGAGGTATTCGCCCTTCTCGACCACTTCCGATACATCATTCCTGCGGGCAGCCCGTTGACGGGCATCGGCAATGACCATCAGATTGCCTCGCTCTCCAACTGCTTCGTCATCGGTATCGACGGCGACGCCGACTCCTACGGAGCCATCATGCGACTCGACGAGGAGCAGGTGCAACTCATGAAGCGGCGCGGAGGCGTAGGCCACGACTTGAGCCAGATCCGTCCCAAGGGCACTCCTGTCAACAACTCCGCCCTCACCTCGACGGGACTGGTGCCGTTCATGGAACGCTTCAGCAATTCCACGAGGGAGGTGGCGCAGGACGGAAGACGGGGCGCACTGATGCTCTCGGTCTCCATCAAGCACCCCGACGCGGGGGCTTTCATCGATGCCAAGATGGAGGAGGGCAAGGTGACGGGGGCCAATGTCAGCGTCAGGATCAGCGACGAGTTTATGCGGGCAGCCGCAGAGAATGGTTACTTCACACAGCAGTTTCCTGTCGATAGCGACCACCCATGGGTCCGCAAGGAAATATCGGCGCGCAAACTATGGGAGAAAATCGTCCACAACGCCTGGAAGAGCGCGGAACCCGGTGTACTGTTCTGGGACACAATCATCCGGGAGAGCATCCCCGACTGCTATGCGGACCTGGGATTCCGGACGACCAGCACCAACCCCTGCGGCGAGATACCACTCTGTCCCTACGACAGTTGCCGTCTGCTCGCACTCAACCTCTACTCCTACGTCATCAACCCCTTCACTTCCGAGGCGCATTTCGACTTCGACACCTTCAGCCGACATGCTCAGATGGCCCAGCGCATCATGGATGACATCGTAGATTTGGAACTGGAGAAGATCGATGGCATCATCGCCAAGATCGACAGCGACCCACAGGCAGAGGACGTGAAGTATGCCGAGCGTCGCCTCTGGGAGAAGATCAAGGAAAAGACGGCCATGGGACGACGCACGGGCGTGGGCATCACTGCCGAGGGCGACATGCTGGCCGCCTTGGGACTGCGCTATGGCACGCAGGAGGCCACCGACTTTGCTGTCAAGGTGCAGCGCACACTGGCATTGAACGCCTACCGTGCGTCGGTGACGATGGCGCAGGAGCGAGGCGCTTTTGCCATCTACGACGCCAAGCGCGAGACGGGCAACCCATTCATCCAGCGCATCAAGGAGGCCGACGGGGCCCTCTACGACGACATGGTGCGCTTCGGCCGACGCAACATCGCGTGCTTGACCATTGCTCCCACGGGCACCACATCGCTGATGACGCAGACCACGAGTGGCATAGAACCGGTCTTCATGCCTGTCTATAAGCGTCGGCGCAAGGTCAATCCCAACGACGCCGACGTGCGTGTGGATTATGTTGACGAGGTCGGTGACGCATTTGAGGAGTATATCGTCTATCACCAGAAGTTTCAGAAGTGGATGACCATAGAAGGGATCGATCCTACCCTCCCCTATTCGCAGGAGGAACTCGACGCCCTGGTGGCTCGTTCTCCTTACTACAAGGCCACGGCCAACGACGTCGATTGGTTGATGAAAGTGCGGATGCAGGGGGCTATCCAGAAATGGGTGGACCATAGCATCTCCGTGACGGTCAACCTGCCCAGTGGCGTCGATGAGGCATTGGTCAACCAACTCTATATGGAGGCTTGGCAGTGTGGCTGCAAAGGGTGCACCATCTACCGCGACGGCAGCCGGTCGGGGGTGATGCTCTCGGTATCAAAGAAGAACAAGGAGGATGCGCAGGACGGCGAAGCCAAGGACTTGCGACAGGCTACGGAGATCAGAAAACCGGTCTTCCAGCAACCACCCGTACTCGAAACGAGACCAAAGGAACTGGACTGCGACGTGGTGCGCTTCCAAAACAACAAGGAGAAATGGGTGGCCTTCGTCGGACTGGTAGATGGACGCCCCTACGAGATCTTCACCGGACTGCAGGATGACGAGGAGGGCATCGTACTGCCCAAGACGGTCACGAAGGGCAAGATCATCAAGCAGACCAACCCCGACGGCACCCACCGCTACGATTTCCAGTTCAAGAACCGGCGTGGATACAAGACGACCGTCGAGGGACTGTCGGAGAAGTTCAACCCGGAATACTGGAACTATGCGAAACTCATCTCGGGTGTGCTGCGCTATAGGATGCCAATCAGCCATGTGATCAAACTCGTCGGGTCGCTCCAGCTCAAGAGCGAGCATATCAACACATGGAAGGTGGGCGTGGAGCGCGCGCTGAAGAAGTATGTCAGCGACGGCACGAAGGCCAACGGCCAGGTCTGTCCCGTCTGTGGACAGGAGACGATCGTCTATCAAGAGGGGTGCCTGTTGTGTACGAATTGTGGCGCAAGCCGATGCGGATGATGTGCCCTATGGAGACCTATATTCTCATCGACAACCTCCAGCTCCACTGCCCCATCGGGGTGATGGAGCAGGAACAGGTGATAGGCAACGACTTCTGTATCAACCTGCGGATAGGCTACGACTTCACCCGCGCGATGACCTCGGACGACGTTGGCGACACGCTCAACTATGCGGCGGTCTATCAGCGCACACGAGAGGTGCTGGCTCGCCCGGTCGCCTTGATAGAAAAGGCAGCGGGCAATGTGGCCCAGGCACTACTGGAGGAATGGCCTGAGATCACGTCCATCGACCTCCGTATCATCAAGCGCAACCCGCCCATGGGGGCCGACTGCGACGGAGCGGGCGTGGAAATACATTTAATAAACGATAAAAACCGCTTGCGGTGAATGAGTTTTGCGATTTTATCCGTAATTTTGCACTTGGTATGGTAAAGAAGCTTTCCCTCCTTATGGTCCTGCTGTGTGTGGGGTGGTCGCTCATGGCGGCTACGCCCAAGCGTTTCACACTCGTCATCGACGCAGGACACGGCGGCCATGACACGGGCGCCCGTGGCGTTTTCTCACAGGAAAAAGACATCAACCTCAGTGTGGCCTTGCGTTTCGGCAAGTTGATAGAAAGCAACTGTCCCGACGTGAAGGTCATCTATACACGCAAGGACGACCGCTTCGTCACACTGCATGAGCGGGCCGCCATTGCCAACCGCAACAAAGCCGACCTCTTCATCTCCGTCCACACCAACGCCGTGGCCCGCGGCCACACCGTGCAGGGTTTCCAGGTCTATACCCTGGGTATGCACCGAGCCAAGGACAACCTCGACGTGGCTATGCGCGAGAACTCCGTCATCTCATTAGAGAAGGACTACGAGCAGACTTACCAGGGCTTCGACCCGAAGTCGTCGGAGAGCTACATCATGTTTGAGTTTATCCAAAGCGCGAACATGGAGCGCAGCATCGAGCTGGCACGGTTTATCCAGCGTAGTGTGTGCTCGAACGTAGGACGCAATGACAAGGGGGTGCACCAGGCGGGATTCCTCGTGCTCCGCGAGACGTCCATGCCGAGTTGCCTGATCGAACTGGGATTCATCACCACGCCGGAGGAGGAGGACTTCCTCAATACGGAGGAGGGACAGGCCAGCATGGCGGAGGCGTTCTATAAGGCTTTCGTCAAATACAGAAAGAAGTATGAGCCACAATGGACGGTTCCCACTCGCGAGACGAAGCCGATCAGCATAGCGCCCGCCGTGACCAAGAAGCCGGCCATCGGCGCACAACCGAAGAAGGTGCAGCCCGTGGCGGTACCCGTCGTTCCCGCTCCGCAGAAACCGAAGGAAACGACCAAGGAGCAAGCACCAGACAAACAGGCCGCTCCGGCCCCACAGCCACAACTTCCTCCCGAGGCACAGGCGGCCATCAAGGGGGTGGTGCCCGTCTTCAAGGTTCAGGTCTTCGCCATCAACCGGCAGCTGCACCACGACAGCGAGCAGTTCAAAGGCCACAAAGAGGTGGACAGTTTCGTAGAGGACGGCCTCTACAAGTACACCATCGGCGCCAGCACCAACTACAACGACATCATCAAACTGAAGAAAAAGCTGGCCACAGACTTCCCCAACTGCTTCATCATTGCCTTTGATGGCGACAAGCGGATGAACACCTCGCTGGCCATAGCGGCCTTCCTCCAAAATGCGAAGAAGAAGTAAACACGCTGACAACGACCGCTCGGCAGTGCGACACAGATAGCCTTCTCAAAGAAAATCAGAACACATGGAAAAAAAGTATTTTAGCAACGAAGTGAAAATAGCCCTTGTGGCCGTCCTGGGAATCGTCATCCTCTTCTTCGGGATGCAGTTTCTCAAGGGAATGAACCTATTCTCTTCCTCCAACGCCTATCTGATGAAGTTTGACAACATCAACGGATTGTCGGCTTCCTCTCCGATCTATGCCAACGGCTACAAGGTGGGAACGGTACACAGCATCGCCTACAACTACACCCAACCGGGCGACATCACCGTCGTGGCCGACATCGAGAAGGACATGAAGATTCCCGAGGGAACGGAGGCGGAGATTGTCAGCGATCTGATGGGCAACATCCAGGTGAACCTCGTCCTCGGCACTTCGAGCCAATACCTGCCCACAAATGGCGTGATCCCGGGCCATTCCTCCAACGGTGCCATGGAGGCGGTCAAGGGGATGGTACCGCAGGTGCAGGCCCTGCTCCCAAAACTGGACTCCATCGCCCACAACCTCAACGTGCTGCTGGCAGACCCGGCTATTGCGGGAACGCTGCACAATGTAAACCAGATTTCGTCGGACCTGACGACTTCTACGCGCGAACTGAACCAGCTCCTGGCGTCGCTCAACCGTGACCTGCCGGCCTTGACAGGCAAGGCGGGGGCATTGCTTACCCATAGCGATCAGCTCGTCTGCGATGCCCGGTCGGGACTGTCCATGACGCTCGGCAATGCCAATGGTCTGATGACAAACCTCAACGGCAAGCTCGAAGGGGTGGATGTCGAAGGGACCATGGCACGGG
>OHNH01001227.1_pt1 | contig 10477 bp, 9 predicted proteins | sample 1569561 | NCBI WGS metagenome assembly OHNH01 (sample SAMEA3879510, study PRJEB24766) | human gut metagenome | biome: human-associated habitat; feature: feces | place: USA | collected 1985/1987
CGGGCCGTAGTAGCTCAGCAGGATGGCCGCGATGAGCGGGCCGCCCGCAAGACCGAGCTTGATCTCGGTGGGCATGCCCGGAAAGGCGATCGGAACGCTGCCCAGAACGAGGCCGAGCGCGATGCCGATGAAGATCGCGAAGACGTTGGGCCTCTCAAGCCGCTTCTCCTGATTGCCCATCATGGCCGCCAGACGCGCCACTGCGTTGGCCGGACCCACGCAGTTGAGCGTGTCGCCCTCGTGGAGCGAGGCCAAGTGGCGCGTGCCCTCGCCGACGGCGGCCACCAAGAGCCACAGCTCGTTGCGGTCGTAATCGACCAGGTTGATGGAGATCGGGCGGCGGAGGAAGGTGTTGGGGGAACCGTCCACACGAACTTCGACAAACTGTCCTGGCAACATCGCAGGGAGTTTTTCGTCAGACGACAGCTTGAGCAAGACATACTTGTCGTTGAAATGCTGAAGGGAAACGACCCGAAGGTCTATAATGTATTTCTTCATCTTTGTGTGATTGTATTTTTGATGCAAAGATAATGCCAACGAGCGCAATGAGAACTTGTTCTCAAATTGCCGAGTGCAGCTTAGCTTATGCAAAGATAATGCCAACGAGCGCAATGAGAGTTCACTCTCAAATTGCCGAGTGCAGCTTAGCTTATGCAAATTTAGGCAAAAACTAGCAAAACACCAAAGAATGGGGAAAATACTTTTTTTGCAGAAATCGCTATATTATCCCGTAGGGCCCTCTCTCTATGCTCGCTTATATAATAAGGTACGCGCGTAGAGCGGGAGAAAAACGTCGTTAGGGTTGAGAAATGTTTGAAAATATGATTATTTCCCCAAAAGAGGAGAATATCCTGTAAGGTGTTGATTTTCAACAAGTAAGTTGTTTTTGAGTATTTCCCTTGCCACGTCCGCCCGATCGGGGTGTTGTCTGGACGACATGGCAAGGGAAGATGGTGTGAAATGAGTGGCGATCGCAAGCAGAAGATGGCTACTCGGAAATAGTCTCCTCTTGCTGGTCAGAAAAATGTAAAATATTATAGCAACCCATTTTGAGGAGTTTTTCCCCTTGCTGACGCCTGACGCGCTATTTTTTGGGGACAAAGCTCTCCCACGTCTGGTCGTCGTAGAAGATGCGAATCTCCGTGATTTTTCGTTGAGGCTTGTCTATATATTTTACCTCATATTGTGGTGCGGAAGATCCTGGTGACGAGGCGTGGCTGTGAGGCGATGCGCTTCCAACTGGTTGGGACTGAGCAGAAATAGGATTGCTAGAGGGTGGCGTTGCTCCTTCTTGTTGCGAAGGGGTAGGGGAGTTCTTGTCCGAAGTGGTCCCGTCGGTGAACATCGGTTCTTTGCCGTCCAGCAACCAGTCGTATCGCAGGGCGGGGAAACGGTTGGTGATGGCAATGACGATGGCAAGCGTAGGTTTTTGCTTGTCGTTGAGAATCTGACTGAGCGACGCTGGTGACACGCCGATGTGCTCCGCGAAGCTCTGGCGGTTCATGTGTTGGTGTTCTATGAGCTGCTGAATCCGCGCTCTCATTCCCTGTTCATCCATGATTTTGAGGCTTTTTTTTGCTTTATGATTGATTTTACAAAGGTAAAGCTATTTTTTCGATTATCCAAATGTTTTTATAAAAATATAATCGGTGGGTTTTTGATTTACAAAACCGAAGGCGATGTGTTTTTCTAAAATAAATTGTGTTTTCTAAAATTCATATTTCGAAATATGAAGAAGCGGGCCTAAACCGTTCATAAGCTGTACTTTAACGATTTAGCCTATCTTTTTCTTCTTCAAAAGCCTATTTTTAGCTATGTTGCGCCAAATAGCTGGATTTTGGATGCTTTATGCCCTCGAAAGCGTATTTTTGATGAAGCAGAATGATTTATATTTCTATAAATACCTCGTTATGAGTGATTTATGTTGTGTAAACAACAAGGCATATATATGATTTTGCTTTTATAAACCCAAATATTCTGTTTTACAAATCAATAATCTAAATATTTTCAGAAGTTGAATGTCTGGCTTTCTTTTTACGAAGTTATATTTTATAAAACGTAATATTTAAAATCGTAAAATCATATAGCGGCTTATTTAGTTGCTAAAAAGAATTAAACGTAAAAATCGGGCGCTTGTTGGAGGTGAAAAAAAGAACGCTGAAAGAATTCGCCAACCATCATGCGGTTGGCTCGGAAAATCAGAAAAATGAATGGGTTGAAAGGGGTTAAGGTGTTGAAACAGACCCGATTGAGCCTAATTTTTTGGTTTTCAAAAAGCCTCCAAATAGATCCAAAAACGGGTTTTGGAGAGCTGTTTGGAGGCTTTTTTGCCCGTTCCTCGGGCTTTGGGAGGGGGATATTGGTTAGTGGAGGATGTAAAAAACGAGCTCTTTCATCAGTTCTCCTGGTGAGGTGCTCGGATTTTCGATACCTTTGAGTTTAGTGTCGGTCTCCCGTATCTTGTCGATGATCCTCATCACCTTGCCCGCCGAATAGTTGCGCAGTCCCGTCATGTACTCTTTCACTCCCCAGGTGTTCTTCAGTCCGAGTGCGCCAGCGATGTTGCGGTCGCTCTTCTCTCCTGGCGTATAATAGACGATCATCAGGTTTTGGAAGTAATTGAATATAAGAGGCAGCAGTCCATAGACATTTCCCGACTGCGGATTACTGTCAAAATAATTGATGATGCGGTTTGCTTTCAGCGCATCTTTCCTGACCAGGGCGTCCCTCAGTTCGAAACCGTTGAAGTCTTTGCTCACGCCGATCTCGCGCTCTACAATCTCGTCGGTAATGTTTTTGTCTTCATTTTTCAACGAGATGAGCACCTTGTCTATTTCCGACGTCAGCCGATTGAGATCGGCGCCGATGTTTTCGGCTATCATCTGACAGGCCTTGTCGTCGATGGAGGCCCCCTTGCTTTTCGCGTAAGAGCGAATAAAACCCGGAAGTTGGCTTTCGTAAAGTTTTTTACTTTCGAAAACTACGCCGATGGAGTTGGCCAGCGTCAGGAGTTTCTTATACTTCCTTCCGTCTATCTTGCCGTTTTTCACACACCACACCAGGACGGTGGAGGGCATGGGGTTGGCGAGGTATTTCTCCAGCGGTTCGAGTTGCTTGATGCTCTGCGCCTCCTTGACGATGACGAGTTGTCGCTCCGCCATCATCGGGTATCTGCGCGCCGTGTCCACCACCTGGCTCGCCGTCGTGTCGTTGCCGTAGCAGATGGTGCGGTTGAAATCCACCTCCTCTGCCTTGAGCACATTCTCCGCGAGGTAGTCGCAGATTTGGTCTATGTAGTAGGACTCCTCGCCCATCAGTAGATAGACGGGTCGAAAGCGGCGCGCCTTGAGCTCGCCCATGATGCTGATAAAATCCGTGCCTTGTTTTGCTGCCATGTATGTTATGTTTGGATCTCTTGATGGAAGAAAAGGATGTTCCCGCAGGATAGTTCCCTTTCTTTTTTGTACCTTTGCAAAGTTAATGATAAACAATGGTACTGCAAAATTTTTAAGATGATAAAGCTCAATCTTCCCCCCTATCCCGCCCGCGTGACGGAGGATCAAGGCAAGGCGAAAATCCTCGACGTGCTCCGCCGCCGCTACGTCGCGCTCACGCCCGAGGAGTGGGTGCGCCAGCATTTTGTCCACTATCTCATCGAGCACAAGCATTATCCTGCGGCGCTATTGGCCAACGAGGTGCGACTGACGATCGGCGACAAGAGCGTGCGGGCCGACAGTGTGCTCTACGACGCCAGTCTCCACGCCCGGATGATCGTGGAGTACAAGGCGCCGCACATCCCTATCACGCAGAAGGTCTTCGACCAGATCAGCGTGTATAATCTGTTGCTCCATGTGGATTATCTCGTGGTGAGCAATGGGATGCAGACCTATATTTGCAAGATGGACTATGCGCATCAAAAATATTTATTCCTGGAGGACATTCCCGACTATACCGATATTTGATAATAATTGACAAGCCTGGTCTCTCGTTCGGCCCTTCGTAGGCTTTCGTATTGGTCTTTTTTGCCGCGGAGTTCACTTTTCTCTCGCTTTTAGGCGGGAAAACCAAAAAATGGCATTACTTTTGCATGACTGAATAAAACTCAGACAATAATATATAAAGATCTAACAACGTAATTTGCAAGAATCAATATGGGCGTATTCAAATGGATTGGTGGCGCGGTAGGCTTCGCATGGGGCAGCGCCTTGGGAGGATTTTTGGGTTTTGGTATTGGCGCACTGCTGGACCAGGCCCTCGAAGGTGCCGACGCGAAGGCTGCGCAAGGCGAGGCTGGCGGCGGTCAGCACAGCGATCCGCGCCAGGAGCGCAACTCCTTTCTCTTCTCCCTCTTGGTCCTCTCCTCCTACATCATCCGCGCCGACGGCAAGGTGATGCACTCGGAGATGGAATTTGTGCGCGAGTTTCTGCGCCGGAGCTTTGGCGAGCAGGCTGTGGGCCAGGGCAACGAGATTCTCCTGCGCCTCTTCGAGATGCAGAAGCAGCGCGGCATGGATAGTTTCAGACAGAACATTGTCCAGAGCTGCCAGGAGATACGAGTCAATACCGACGAGGGTGTGCGCCTGCAGTTGCTCTACTATCTTGTCGGTGTGGCGAAGGCCGACAATGTCGTGACTTCCGAGGAGGTGAATGCGCTGCAGGAGTTGGCCTACCACTTGGGTATTGATCCCTCCGAGGTCGTCTCGATGCTCAATCTTGATGGTGGCTATAGTGGCGGCGGACAGACGGCCACTGAGAACGACAAACTGGCGGAGGCTTACAAGGTGCTGGGCGTTGATCCTTCGGCGACCAACGACGAGGTGAAGGCGGCTTATCGCAAGATGGCGCTGAAGCACCATCCCGACCGTGTGGCCGCGCTGGGAGAGGATGTGCGCAAGTCGGCCGAGCGCAAGTTTCAAGAGATCAATGACGCCAAGGAGCGAGTCTATGCTTCGCGTGGCATGAATTGATCCTGATAATCATCGAGAATAAATTGATTATCAAGCATAAATTGATTGTCAAGCATAAACTTGATCATTGAGCACGAAATGATCATCAAGCATGAACTGATCATAGAGAAAGAAAGGGTAGCAGCGTAGCGTTGTCTGCCCGTATAGCAAAGGCGTTTCCCAACCTATTTCTGCGGCGGATGCAGGAAAAATGGTTAGGAAACGCCTTTCAGATTATTGTTTTCTCTGACGTCCATTAGACTATCCACGGACATTAGAAGTCCATTAGACTATCCACGGACGTTAGGAGGTCCATAAGCGTATCCACGGACATAGAAGGCAGAAGGCCCATTTGGCTATCCACGGACGTTAGAAACGCTAAAAAGTCCATTTGGCGGCAATCGTCGGTATGGCGTAGAAGCGGTTGTGCTCGCCTCGGTCGTTCCAAACGAAGTTGTTGGACAGTTCCACCTCGGATCCCAGACTGAGGTTGACGTCGTCCATTCCCTTGAGTTTGTTGAGGTTGAACCAGAACTGTGGCTCCGACTGGATGATCCATTTGCCGTTGACGTTGGGATCGTACCAGACGTCGCAGTAGCCGCTGAAGGTGCAGAGGCCGTTGGCGAAGGTCGTTGACCACACCTCCGTGAGTTGCACGCTATTGTAGGCGTGAGCCTGGTAGTGGCGGTTCTTGAAATTGTATTTCCACAGGAGCTGAACGGAGAAGGTGCGGTGGAAGTCCTTCGAGGCCCAGTTCCAGGCCGGACCTGCCAGCACGGCGTGTTGGAAGCGCGTCGCCTGCCAAGTCTCCTCGTCCGAACTGAGCCCGCCGTTGTATTCCACATGGGCTGCCCAGTGCTTGTCCTTCGAGAGGTTGAACTCTCGCGCCACCTCCCAGTAGGTTCCGGCCACGCCGTCGCGCTGGTAGTCGAGATCGATGAAGGCGAAGGTGCTGCCCCAGCGGTCGGGCTTGAACATCTCCATGGTTGTCGTCATCGACGGTCGCTTGTCGATGTCATTGTAGAGACTGTGACCTAAGTCGTAGTGTACTTGGATGTTCTGCGCGTTGACGGCGCAGGGAAAAGCTGCCATGGCCAGCATGGCGAGGGAAAACAAACGCTTCATTTTCAGTATTTTTATAATTTAACGGCTGCAAAGTTACAAAAAATTAATGATATGCGATAGGCTTTGTACAGAGAAAAAGCACTAACTTTGCACCTTATGAGAATAGACATTATCAGCGTCCTTCCCGAAATGTTGGAAGGCTTCGTCCACGAATCCATCCTTGCCAGGGCCGCCAAGAAGGGTCTGGCGGAAATCCATTTGCACAATCTTCGTGACTATACGCTCGACAAGTGGCGCCGTGTCGATGACTATCCCTTTGGAGGTCAGGCTGGTATGGTGATGCAGATAGAGCCTATCGACCGTTGCATAGCCTCGCTGAAGGCGGAGCGCGACTACGACGAAGTGATCTTCACCTCGCCCGACGGTGAGCAGCTGACGCAGCGCGTGGCCAACGACTTGTCGATGATGGGCAATCTGATCATCCTCTGCGGCCACTACAAGGGCGTGGACCAGCGCGTGCGCGACCACCTCATCACGCGCGAGATCAGTGTCGGCGACTATGTCCTCACGGGAGGCGAGCTGCCTGCTGCCATCATTGCCGACGCCGTCGTGCGCCTCGTTCCGGGCGTAATCAGCGACGACCAGAGCGCGCTCTCCGACTGTTTCCAGGACGATATGCTCTCCGCTCCCATCTACACCCGTCCGCGGGACTACAAGGGGTGGCAGGTGCCCGAGATCCTGCTCTCGGGCAACGAGGCCAAGATTCGCCAGTGGGAGTTTGACCAGGCCACAGAGCGTACGCGCCGCTTGCGTCCCGACCTCTTGAAATAAGGATTTGCCAGAGCCAGATCATTCATACATAGGCTTTCATAGACCTTATAGACATTCTTAGTCTTTTATAGACTTTATAGACATAAATAAAGGCGCGCCACCCATTGAGTGGTGCGCCTTTTGCGAGTTGTGTATGGAAGTCTTGGGTTCTATGTCAAGCCTTAGGTTCTATGACAAGCCTTGGGCTCTATGATAAGCCTTGAAGGCAATGAATTGTTTCCAGCTCCATTGACCATCGCCCTGTCTTCTGCTTAGAACATGCAGCCGATGGAGAGGGTCTTGAACTTGAGTCCGTAGTCGGACTTGAGAACGTTGAACGGACTGTACTTGACGTAGAAGTCGATGATCGGCGTGGAGACCGTTCCCATGAAGTCGACGGTGACGGGCGTGGGATGTGCGTTTTTGTACTTCTCCTTGTATTTGTGGCCATCGAGCTTATACTTGGTCTTGATGCTGGAATAGGTGTTGAAGTTGAGGACTGGACCCAGGGAGAAACCAAACCTTCTCCCCTGATACTGGTAGCGGATGGGGAAATTGAGGCTGAACACTTTTACGCGTGAGAAGTTGGGCGAGGCTCCCTCGGGCAGTCTCTCCAGGACGTTCATCCCTTCGGCGTCTTTGCGGAAGCAGTAGTTGTCCTCCATGCGGTAGTTGCGCCAGTCGAGTCCTATACCAAACGAGAAGACATGGTTGTTGCGCCAGGGTCTCCACTCGTTGTCGAAGAAGAACCACAGTTCGGCCGAGTTGCCCATGTTGAGGTCTCCCGCCTTGGGCATTCCTGGCGCGTTGACGAATCCGATACAGAAATGTGCTGCCAGTACGTAGGTGGACTGATGGTCCGTGTTCTTTCGCGCCAGTTTGGGCCATCCGAATCCGATGGTGAAATCGTCCTTGTTGATGCTCGAACCGCTGACGTAGTTGGAGTCCACGATCTGCAGCGTGTTGGAGTAGGTGTAGTGGGGGTTGTCCTCCTTGCCTTCCACGAGGATGTGCTGGATTGAGTCGGTCGTGACGACCGTCACGCGTTGTGGCTTCTCCACCACGACGGTGTCGCCCTCGGTCGTTGGAGCTGCTGAGAGTCCGATGGATGCAAGGAGGGCCAATGAGAGTAAAATCGATTTCTTCATATCGTTGTCGTTTTTATGTGTTCTTGTAATAAGGTGATTCGTGCGCCGTATGGTGCCGCGATCTACCGTGGGTTGTCTGCCATGTTGCCGTCCTACCGTGGGTGGCGTCCTACCGTGGGTGGCGTCTTGGCTCGCGGTTGGAGGATCATTCGATGAGCCTGCGCAGCTCGTCGATGTTGCTCACGCTCCCCTCCATGTAGGCGAGGGTGGTCACGACGGCCCTTCCTTTTTGCTTGGTGAGGTAGCATAGGAAGCGGTTGGTCTTGCCCCTTTGTGGCAAGGTCAGGATCGTGGAGGCGTTGCGTATCTTCTTGCGTTCCTCCGTTCCCTTGGCGCTGCGCCGGTCTGCGGCTACGAGGGCGTCGATGGTGGCCTTCTGTGGCTTCGTGGCCGTGAATCGGACGCTGTGATAGAAGTTGAGCCGGTATTCGCTCAGTGCGCGTCCCTTCACCTTCACCTCCACCATTTGTTTTTGTGGTACGACCAGGCCTTGAAAAACGCGGTTGACCGCCAGTCCCGTCTGTGCCGCGAGGGATAGGGGAGCGAGTGCCGCCACGAGGACGAGTAGGTGTTTTATCTTCTTCATAATCAGTCGTTTTTTCTCAGTTATTCCGCAGTCATCAGCACGTCGCGTAGCTGGTGCTCCACGGTGCTCTGTTTGTTGATTTGGCTCATCGTGCCGCTCACTTCGCGCATGATCAGCTCGCGGTCGTTGACGGGCTCTCCATAGACGATGGCCTCGCAGTAGTTTTGGCTTCTGTAGAGCGTCAGCGCCAGTCCTGCTATGAGCAGTAGGCTCGCCGCCACGCCTGCTATCCGTCGGACGTAGATGTGCAGTCGGCTGCGCTGGGGTTTCGCTGCCGGGGAATCCGTTTGCGCCAAGGGCTCGGCCAGTGCTCCCAGTCCGAGCACCAGTTGGCGGATGGGGCGCAGCGGTTCGTCCACGTCGGCGTGAGCCTGGAAGTAGGCCTCCAGTCGGTGCTCCTCCTCGCAGGTTGTCTCGCCCTCCATATACCGCGCTATGAGCGCGTTGAGTTCTTTTTCGTTCATCATCTCTCTTCCTCCTTCCTTCTTATCTCTTCTTCCTCCTTCATCATATCTCTTCCTCCTTCATTTTTTTGATGATCCATAGCCGGAGCGTCTTTCTCCCGCGGCTTAGGTTTTGTCTGACGGCCGCCTCCTCCTTGTGGAGCAAGGTGGCGATCTCTCCGATTTCCATCCCGTCGATGTGTCGCAGTCGCAGAATGGTCTGCTGCAGGGGCGGCAGCTTGTCGAGCATGGAGAGTGTCAGTTCGGCCATGGGGTTGACCGAGGGTTGTTCCGCCATGTCGTGGCCCTCCATCCCTACGGTCCGTGGCTGTTTTCGGAGCCTCATCAGACATTCGTTGCGCACCATCGTGAGCGCCAGTCCGTCCATCGGGGTGCGCAGTTCGTCGAGCAGTTGCCAGAGCCGAAGCAGCACGTCTTGGGCGATGTCTTCGCTCAAGCTGGCGTCGCCCATGTAGCGCAAGGCGGTCTGCCTGAGCTGGGGGGTGATCCGTTCTGCCTCTGTCTGATATTCCTCGGCGGTCATGCTTTTTCTCTTGCTTCTATTGGTAATATGCGATGGTGTGGCTTTTGTGACATCCGTCTCTTTTGTTTTAACATCTTTTTACTCTCGGACCGTGTTGCTCACGGGAGCGTGTTGCTCGTGGGAGGGTAATACTTTTGGCGAAGCCCAGGCAAGCCCTTGCTGCCTGCGAAGACTCTCCCAAACGTCCGGAAACGAAAAAGCCCGAAGGCATTTCGCGAGGAAACGCTCCGGGCTGGGATACGTTGGGATATGTATGAAAAACTTATCTATTAGATACCCATCTTCTTGCGGATGTTGGCGGGGATGGCGTTCTTGTTGACCATGTAGTCCATGGTGTTGGCAGCGATGAAGGTCTTGGTCATGTACCAAGTGCCCTTGTACTTGCCAGTCTCACCCCAAGAGTTCTTCACCATGTAGTACTCCTTGCCGTTCTGGTCCTTGGCGATACCGTAGATCAGCATACCGTGGTCGTCGGTGAGCTCCCAGTTGTCGAAGCGCTCCTGGCGCATCTCCTGAGTGGCCTGCACCTCGGGCACGTTGCAGCCGAGAGAGTCGATGAGGTTTCTTCTCTTGGCTGGAGAGAGGCCCAACCAGCGAGCCATGTCGCTGCCCTGGAGGCTCTGCATCTTCTTGGCGTCGATCATGTAGGCGAGACCGTCGCGGGTGAAGCCCGGCTCGCTCACGTCGCCACCCCATGCTACGGTGTAACCGTTCATGACGGCGTTGTCGATGATCTGCATCATCTCGTCCATCGGCAGGTTGTAGCTGGCCGGGTTGCGCCAGTTGTCCTGCACCTCAACCACAAACTGGCTGTAGAAGGGATGGTGCGTGTAGGAAGTGATCGTCACGTAGTCGTCCATGTTGAGGCCGAGCGAGCTTGCAAAGGACTTCGGCGTGTAGTTCTTGCCCTCATAGGTGAAGTTCTCGGGGCACTT
>OHNH01001237.1_pt1 | contig 10431 bp, 9 predicted proteins | sample 1569561 | NCBI WGS metagenome assembly OHNH01 (sample SAMEA3879510, study PRJEB24766) | human gut metagenome | biome: human-associated habitat; feature: feces | place: USA | collected 1985/1987
GCCCGATCGACGGGCGTGCCCGAACCCGCCATGTGCTGCACGAGCATTTTGCCCGTGTAAGTTCCGGTAATGGCTGCCTGCAAATTGCGTACGGGGGTCAATTCAGCCGTAAGGTAGCCGTAGGTGTTCGGCGTGCGGAACATCTTGCGGGTCGGTGCGACCTCCGGATCTTCGCTCCACTGTTCCGGTTCCTTGTAGCGGCTCTGCTGAAGGGTGATTCCGGCCTGCAGGTCGAACCAGCGGGTGAAGGCGGCCTTGCCTTCGATATTGATGCCCATGACGCGGGCGCCCGAGCCGTTGTAACGCTCCTTGATCGTACTCCCGTCCGTATCCGGATCGGGCAGCGGACGCAAGGCGAAAACGTGGTCGAGCGTCGTGTAAAAACCTTCGACGAGCAAGTTGGTCTGGACTTTTCCGAAACGGTGATAAAGATCTGCCGAGAGGCTGAGGCTGTGCGATCGCTCCTCGCGCAGATCGTCCGCCAGGCGAATGCGTACCCGCTCGCCGCCCACGATGGCGATGTGCATATCCTCGTCGAAGGCCTGCGGAGCACGGAAGCCGCTCGAATAGCTTAGGCGCAGGCTCGCCCCCTCTCCGGGATTGTAGCGCAGGTTGGCACGCGGACTGAAGATTACGTGATCGACGAGGCTGTGCTTATCCAGACGGCCGCCGATAAGCAGCGACCAATGCTCGTTTTTCCACTCGTTTTGCAGGTAGGCGCCGATGATGTGCACCTTTTGCTTCGTTCGATAATCATAGCCGATCGATTCGTCGTCCAGATCGTTGTAGTTATATTCCACGCCCAGGGTCAGGTCGGCGGGAAGGAACCACAACCGGTCGAACGAATGGATGTACTGGGCGCCGGTCGCCACGGTGAGGTCGTGCGTGCGACCGTAGGCGTCGGGATCCTGCTTGGAGCCGTAGTAGCTCTTGCGGGCGATGTGCTGGAACGAAGCATAGACATTCACACGGTTGGAGAAGTCGGCGGACGAGAGGTCGAACGAGAGGCTGCCGCCGTTGATGTTGTGGTCGGTCTGCTCGGCGATCATCGCTTCGTGCGGCGGCAGGTCGAGCCGGTCGCCGCCCCGGCGGTACTCCATGACGGTATTGTACTGGAGCGTAATACGCGAATAAGCGCTGGTCTTGAAGAATGAGCGCAGTCCGAGGGATTGGGATTGCAGTTGCGGAATTTCGGTGAAGCCGTCCCCGTCGTGGTCGTACCCCGAGCGGTGGCGGTTCTGTCCATAGACATAAAGTCCCGCCTTACGGCTGTCGGTGACGAGCGAGGCATTGGCCGAGGTGACGTTGTCGTAACTGCTGCTGTTGCCGATCGCCGTGATCGTGTGACCGACTTCGGCGCTGTTGCGGTCGGGGTCCTTGGTGATGATGTTGATCGTACCGCCGATGGCCGAGGAGCCGAAGAGTGCCGAGCCGCCTCCGCGCATCACCTCGACGCGGTCGATCATGCTGGCCGGAATCTGCTCCAGTCCATAAACGCCCGAAAGGGCCGAAAAGACGGGATGCGAATCGACGAGAATCTGCGAATAGTGTCCGTCGAGTCCGTTGATACGCACCTGCATAAAACCGCAGTTCTGACAGTCGTCCTCAACGCGTACGCCGGGCTGGAAACTAAGCCCCTGAGCCAGACAAGCCGAGTTGGTGTTGTCGAAAATCTTGCGGTCGAGGACGTTCACCAGGGCCGGGGCCTTGCGACGCGTGGTTTCGCTGCGGCTGGCCGAAACGACTACGTCGTCCATGGTGATTCCGTTTTCCGTGATCTCGAAGTTGAGTTCGAGGGATTGTCCTTTCCTGAGCGATACCTCATGGCGCACAGGATCGTAACCCATCATTCGGGCTTCGACGGTAATCGTGCCCGTCGGCAAGTTCTTCAGGAAATAGTGCCCGCTCGCATCGGTGGCAGTACCGATGGTCGTGCCGGGGATCGTAACAGTAACATACGGCAGATGTTCGCCTGTTTCGCTGTCGATGACATGACCGTAAAGATGAGCGTCGCTTTGAGGTTTCGGGGTCGTTTCGTCTGCAAAAAGTGTATGATAAACCAGGCACATTACGGCCAAGAGGATCAATTTTTTCATATTATAATAATTAAGCGATTATATCTTCAATGTCCCATTATCCGACGGTCGCGGAATCGAGTTCGAGGGCGTTTATTCGCGGCCGGAGGCTGCGTCTGTAATGAAGTCCTCCTAAATCTCCTCCTCGGAATGGACTCGGGGCGCTATGCTCCCAAATGGATACACAATATAATCCTATGTTTTAAGATGTAAAATGGGTCTGTTTTCGCCAGGCAGGGGCAACGGCCCGTAATACGGCCGATGAGAGAGAATACCCTGTGAAAACGATGTTTTGCCGCGCCGCTCGGCACGTGCGGTCGAATAGTCCCGGAAACGAATGGTTCCGGAACGAATTTATCTACCCGATTGCAGGCGGCGCACGGAGCTGCGAGCCCGATATCGCAACGATTGCCGGATCGTAACACTCCGGCCGGAAAAAGGTTTCCAGCAAACGGAACTCACTGTCGAGGACCCAGTCGGTAGAATGGATATACGAGAAGAAATGGAAATGGCAAATCGCACAGTCGTCCACAAGAGCCGGCGACGTGGTATTTGCATCGTTCTCCGTGAGGTAACGATAGTACTCATCGGGATGGGTATGCAGGCTTTTGCCCGCATAGGCCGCGAGCAGGATCAGCAGCAGCGCCCCCGCATTGAATACCCGTATGAGTTTTTGTCCGCTCATTTCAGGTGCAAAAATAATGAAAAAAGGTTACCCGGCAAGGTGCACTCTCCCAAATACCTATATATTGGGATGCTTCTGCAGGGAATCAAATATCAATATCTCGAATCCCAAACATACCCTTTTCCTCGGGTATAAACGGACACAGGCTCCGAATTTATTCGAATGGTCAATATAATATCACAACAGCATCATACCCCAAGTTACTATGACCGGTTTCTTTACTTCCGGCAGTTCCGAGAATACGAATACAAAGTTACCTCTTCATAAGACATCAATCCAATTTTAAAAAACTTAAATTTAACATCCTAAAAAATCATCCGTTTTTTGTTTTCTCACTACTTTTATTTATTTTAGTAGTGAATTAATCACTAAAAAATAATAAGATTATGAAAAAAATTTTAATTCCTTTTCTTATTTTGGCGGTGTTCGCCGGAGCATGCAGTGACGACAAAACCGACGTACCCCCCCCCAAACTGATCCTAATCAACTGACATTCAAGGTATCAGTAAGTAACATTACTCCGACGACAGCTGAAATCACGGTTTCTCCGAGCAACGAAACAAAAAGTTATTTCAGTGATATCGTCACCGACGCCGATTGGCTGGAATCCCAAAAACACGGTTTTGACGATTACCTACAATATTTCATCGAGGTAGTGATGATGGAGCAGCAGGAGATGACCCGCGAGGAGGCGGTCAAAGCCATTACTTCTTACGGCAACGATGCATATACGGCCAGAGGACTCGAACCGGGAGCCAAGTATTGGGCCGTCGCAGTAGGTATCGATGCCGACGGACACACGACGACGAAGCCTACCGCAGAAGCTTTTACAGCGCAGACTGCACCCGAATCCACCAATACATTCGAAATCGCAACGACAGCAATCACACAGACAGGAGCATCGATTACCGTTACACCGTCGAACAGCGATGTTTACTTCCTGGATGTTCTGTCGGCTGACATCCAGTCCCAGGTGCCGACGGGTACGGATTATCAAAAATATCTGATCGATCGTTATTTCGGCTGGGGTATGCTCGACATGTATCTCCACGAGGGACCTTTCACGTATGAAGCAAAAGAACTCAACCCGGGCTGGGAATATCAAATTGCGGTTTTCGGATGCGAACAGGGATTCCCGACCACACCGATCAAAACCGAAACATTCAAGACTCTTGAAGGAGGGGATCCCCAAACGTTCGACGTTCAATTCGAATGCACTTTAAGTTCGGTTGTCGCCTCCAAGTTCTCCACCGTTCCGTCAGCAGACGATGTCGTTTACATATTCGATCTTATCTCGGAAGAGGATTATCAGGCCTTCGGCGAAAATATCGAGGAGGGTATGAAAAAAGTGCTTGAATCCAAAATCAAAGACTATATGGGCACCACCGGCCTGCATGCCGAGGCGGTTTCCATGCTCGCGGCCACAGGTCCTGTAGAATTTGAACGGAATCTTCAGACAGGCGATCAATTGCGAATGTGGGCCGTTGCCATCGATCAAAAAGGAGTCCCTGTCGCTCCCTTCATCATCAGTGAAACATATACGGTAGAAGAGAATACCGCTGCGCTTGCCGAAGTAAGCATCGACAGCTACGCATGGTATGATGGCGCAGAACTCGCCCAATTGGATCCCATCAACTTCGCAGGCTTCGAAGAATATGCCGTTCTGTTGTTGAAAGTATCCCACAACGACAAGGCAGCTCATTGGTGGACAGGATGTTTCATGGGCGATTTGAGTAATCCGGACGAATATTCGGACCGCAGCATAATCAACAATCTGGTTACTTACGGAATACCTGAATTTAAGGATGCGGTAGATCAGTTGCTGGCAGTCTATTGGGATGAAAACACCATCTGTGGCGTAGCAGCGGATGCAGAAGGCAACTATGGACCCGTTATCCGCCAAATGGTAAATCTGACCAAAGAGGGTGCAAGCCCCGCCGGAGAACTCATCGGTGGTGGCCTGTCAAATATCAATCTTATGGATATGCGACAGGCAAAATTCGCACATCGTTAAAATAGCTCCTCCAAAACGAGAAAACAGAGAACGTCCGACCTTAAGGTCGGACGTTCCGTTTATTGCGCGATCATGGCACCGAACTCCCCTTGCATGCAATCCGCCGTACATAGCAGCAATCGCCGGTATCGACTGACAAAGCACCGGAATCATACAAATACGAACAAAAAAGGAACGCCCGAAAGCATTCCTTACCAAAAAATAATCAACAACAGTTTCTACATCCTAAAAAGATTGCCTCACCCCGATCTCCCTATTTCAGATGTTGATATCCAGAATTTCGAAATGGATCGTCCCGGCAGGCACGGTCACGTCCACCCGGTCCCCTTTCTTATGTCCCAGCAGGGCTTTGGCAATGGGAGTGCCGATGGCCAGCTTGCCTTCGCGCAGGTTGGCTTCGTGCTCGGCGACGATAGTATAGATCACCTCCTTGCCGGTATTGTGGTTCAGAAGAGTTACCCGACTCAAGATCTGCACCTTGCTCTTATCGACTTTCGATTCGTCGATGATACGCGCATTGGCAATGGTATCTTCCATTTTGGCGATACGCATTTCGAGCAGTCCCTGTGCTTCCCGGGCCGCGTCGTATTCGGCGTTTTCCGACAGGTCTCCCTTGTCGCGTGCTTCGGCAATGGCCGCCGATATAGCCGGACGCTCCACCGAGCGCATATGGTCGAGTTCGTCCTTGAGCTTCTTGTAACCCTCTGCCGTCAGATAAATAATCTCTTTTGCCATGGTTTTATCAAAAAAATAAGAATCCCGACCCGTGAAGGTCAGAACCCTGATACGTTTGTTTTACAAAGATAGAAAGTTAAATCGGATTCTCCAAATATTTTTTACAGGCTCCGGGCTTTCCGTGGTGTGGCTATGTTTTTTGCGAATCGGACAACAACGGAAACCCCGATCGCCGTCATCGCCTCCTCCGGCCTTACAACAGCGGGGAAAAGAGCCGCATGAACGACTCGCTCAATCGCTGCGGAAGAGGTCGCCGCAACCATTCCGAAGGAATAAGCCGCCGGCACGAGCGCAGGTCTTCGTCGAAAACACGACGCATTGCCGTATTGAAATCCTGTCCGTAAACGAACGCGTTGATTTCGAAGTTGTGCTCGAAACTGCGGAAATCCATGTTCGCAGAACCCACAACCGTCAGCAGATCATCGACGATAAGCATTTTGGCATGCAGGAAGCCTTTGGTATAAAAGTAAACCTTCACCCCGGCCCGGAGCATATCGTCGATGAACGAATGCACGGCTTTATCGATAATCCGGGAATCGGAACGCTCGGGCAGCATCAATTGTACGTCAATACCGCCCAATGCCGCCGTTTGCAACAGGGAGTTCAGGCCCTCGGTCGGCAGGAAATAGGGCGTCTGGATGCAGATACTCCGTCGCGCACCGGCGATAGCCGTCATAATACCCTGCAACAACGTTCGCCAGGGCCCCAACGGACCGCTGGTAGCGAATTGCATGGTCGATGAGGTATAGTTGTCGGCTTCGGGAAAAAACTTCGAGGTATCCAGGTGTACGCGTTCGACGGTCGACCAATCCACCAGAAATGCGGATTGCAGGCCATACACCCCCTTTCCTTCTACCTTGAAGTGGCTGTCCCGCCATACCCCCCAACCCGGTCCTTTCACATAGCGGTCGGCGATATTCATACCGCCGAAAAAACCTACCCGGCCGTCGATGACCACGATCTTGCGGTGGTTGCGGTAATTGACCCGGTCGGTCAGCATCGGAAAGCGTACATGCAGCAGGGCATGAACCTCCGCACCCGCATCGCGCATCTGCTGGAAAAATTCTTTCTTGACCCCGTTGCAGCCTACGTCGTCATAGAGTACGCGGACTTTGACACCCTCCTTTGCCTTGCGGATCAGCGCCTGCTGAAGACGGGCACCCGTTTCATCGTCACAAAAAATATAATAGAGAATGTGAATATGGTCGCGGGCCTTTTCGATCTCTTCGAGCAGGGCGGTCATCTTGGAAGCCCCGTCGCCGTAATGGGTCAGGCGGCTGCCGTAAAAGGAAACCGCCTGCGAAGTATTGGTAAGCAGAGTGGACAGGGATTGACATGCGGCCGGAACGGGGGCATCGCTTCGACGCACATGGGCCGGAAGAGCATAGACCATGAGCCGCTTGTAGGTACGGCGCGAAATAATCCGCTTGCGCCGCAGATCCTGCCCGAAGAAGAAATAGAAAACCAATCCCACGACCGGAGCGAAAATCAGCACGACGACCCACGGGATCGTCTTGAGCGGGTTGCGGTTGCCCAAAATGACAACCAGGATGATGCCGATAACCGTCGCCGTATAGATGGCGATGAACAGATATGTCAGGAATTGCAACACCGGGGCGGCGGATTATCAGGATTCCGACGAGATTGCTTCGGGTTTCGGATTTGCGTCCCGGGATGCCGGAGCATCTGATTTTGCCGCCTCCCGCCTGCCAGCGGTGACAGTCGCAGATGCGGAACCGGTCGCTGCGGGGAATTTCACCAGATGAAGCAAGTGTTCCACTTCGCGCATATAATTGCGTTTGGGAAGTTTCGGAGAATAAACATAACAATCCAGCGTGAAAACCCGGTCGGTCGCCGTATCGACGGTCGTATAGCTTACGAACGGACCTCCCATGAAATCCCCTTCGACATCCCAGAATCCGCGCATTTCGACCCAGGCTCTGCCTTCGAGCCGGAAAAACCGATACCGGGGCGTAAAGACTTTCGATGTGGTCATATAGGAGCCGTCGCTCGGCCCCGGAATGCGAGCGGCGAAACGGTTGCGGGCAGCCAGCAACGCCTCCTCCGAAAGGGACTGCTTCCCTTCGTAAGGATAGGAATAGAGCATGAAGCCCTGGCTCGCAGCCGGGAATTCGTACCGGAACCAGAGGAAATCATCGCTTTGTTGGGCCAGGATGTAGCCTTTGGGAATCTTCATCTCCACGCCGAACTTTTCTCGAACGAGCTTGCCGGATTCCGTCTGATTGAACTTGTTGGCGAAAGCGATCGAGCGGTCGCGCTCGGCCCCTTCGAAGGTTTGCACCAACTCCGCACGATGCTCCGCGACATATTGCGTAAGTGCCTCCCGGGTCGGTCCCTGAAGCGTCACCACGACCTGCGGAGAAGCCGTAACATCGTATTGCACACCGGCCGAAGCCGCCGCAAGGGAGGGATCGACGAGCACTTTGAGGATATTGCGGTAATCGACGACCGTACCTTTGAATCCCGATTCCGGAAACTGCATCACGTTGAACAGAGGTTCCCGTTCGTTCAGATAGGGAATCGGAGCCAACAGCACCGAACGCAGCGTATCACCCAACTCGCTCTCCCACAACTGTTGGTTGCACACGACAATCAATTCGTACGGTGCCCCCTGAGCGGCTTTGAGTTTCGAATCCATCAGAGTATGGAACGCTTTGCAGCCCGTCATGAGGGTAACGAGTAGCAGCAATGTCAGCAGATACGATAATTTTTTCATAGTCCGGTCCGGTTAATCTGTTTACTACAAATGTAGGGATATTTTTCGAGAATGCAAACGGCTTCGGCAGAGTTTCCTGCAAAAACCCGGCCGGGAAATATTCCCCGGCCGGGTTTCGTGCCTGCAAACAAGTCGCTCCCGTATGGTTATACTGTTCCTTCATCGGCCCGCGAGCCACGGCCGCATCGTAGTCGGCGTTGGTGAAGGTATAGGTCCACCTGCAAAATCCAATATAACCATCGATATTCGACCGTTCCACCGTATAATTACATTCAAGACAGGGATTAAACGCCGTAACCTTATCTGTCCTGAAAAATACACCCCCGTACGGGCCATCGTCGAACACAATCGAAACACCGTCTATCATATATCCTTCAAGGCTCGGAGGGGTAACGAAACCGACCTCCTCCTGCAACAGGCTTTCTCCGGGAAGGATCTCTTTCTTCTCGAATCGATCGGTTACCGTCATCGTTATCCGGTGATCACTCTCATTCGACCAAATAAAAAGGCTATATCCGGGAGGATCGCCATGCAGCCCCATATCCTGACCCTCTTCGTTGTCACCACAGCCTGCAAGCATAATCGCCGCCAATATCCATATCAAATTTTTCATAATCCAATGTTTTTTCAATAATTATTCATACTATTTATACCGATCATAATCTTCATCCTCGATTAAAGAGTAAACCGCCCAGTACCGATCGATTTCCTCCGAAGTAAAACCGTATCGGGCGGCGTACTGCCGAATCCATCCGATAGCCTCCGATTTGTTTTTCGATCCAAAAGCAATCTCTTGGATTTCCCGAATAGTCAGCATGCAAATATCATCATCCGGGGTCCTGTCCAAATCATCTTTTGTTCTGCCGGGAGACCAATATCCATACCATTTATTTTGATTGAATGTATCGTATAAATCTACAAACATGGGAGTGTACAATCGCACAGTCTCATCTCTTTCAGCCCCTAATCCCAAGTACCACATTTGCTGATTATAATAATCCGGAACCTGAAATGCCACCAAATGCTGATTCGGATTAAATAATCGACTTTTATGCAATTTACCATATAGGCCCAAATCCTTGTATTCCGTTTCCGTTAAAATGTAGCGGGTAAATTGTGCCCAACTCTCCTTAATCAAGGCATTCGTCTTTCCATTAAATTTCGGATTGAAAGCATAATGGGCCGCATGCCCAATCTCATGAGCTACAGTTCCGAAAACATAGCTGGCATTTCTCTTACAGGCCACTTCTATATCAGGATCAGCATCACTATTTACGACAGGATGAAATAGGCCGGAAGCACTTAACTCTTTTCCATTCCAATAATATGTGAAACCTACCGAATTATGGCATGTAATTCTCACTTTCCTACCCAAATTGGGTGCGGTCAATCCCAATGCCGGCATCTTGTGCCAGTATCGGTAAGCGGCCCGAAAAACCGTCGCAGGACCACTAATAACATCATCTCCGGAAATCTTCACATTCCAGGCGCCCTGCACGCTGGGACCCCGCAAGTTCGCCGAACTCACGGCGCTGCTCTTGATCGTCCAATACACCGTATTCCACGAAAGCGCATAATTAACTGGCTCCTGAACCGACCCCGACATTCTGAATTTACCATCCTTATCTGTCCTCGTTGTCAAGACCCTCAACAAGTTATCAGGAGGCATGATAGTAACCATAACACCCTCGATCGGAATGTAATCTCCGGCAATATTGTCCCAAACCTTAATCTCTCCGGAAGGAATGTAAGGAATTATTTTCCCCGGATGGCGCCCGTCGTCGATCAAAGCACGAGCCTCGGCCCAGACCCGATCCGCCCACACTGGATCCGCAACGCCCCGCTCCGTAACCGACGGGTCGTACAACTCTTTCAAAACCTCGCTCGCAATCGTATCGGGCAAGACGACCGTCGTACGAAGTACCGCGTAGAGCTGTTCCGGAGTATCCGAAGGTCCGGACATCCGGAAGCCCTCATCCGCACTTACCGGAGAAACCTCATCCAACGGAAAGTTATAACAGGTAAATTCATCCTGATCGAACAAAGCGTCGAACTGCGCTTTCGTGGCCGGAGAGAAACGTACGTAACGGTGGGTAGGTTCGATCTGAGCACCCGATACCGAGGCAGAACGGCTGCGCTGCCCGCTATGGGCAGCAACGCTGTCCACCGCACGCTGCATGATCTC
>OHNH01001245.1_pt1 | contig 10359 bp, 7 predicted proteins | sample 1569561 | NCBI WGS metagenome assembly OHNH01 (sample SAMEA3879510, study PRJEB24766) | human gut metagenome | biome: human-associated habitat; feature: feces | place: USA | collected 1985/1987
GCTTGTTTCTTGATTATCAGTAGTTTCTACTTCATCATATTTTATTTTTTCTTTGTTGATAATAAAGCGTTGGTAGTAGGAGAGCATCAAAGTTGTTAGTGGCAAGGCGATAATCATGCCGAGCATTCCCATTAATGAACCCCAGATAGAAAGAGATAAAAGGATGATGGCAGGATTCAGTCCGGTAATCTTTCCCATGATTTTGGGGACAAGGAAGGTATCCTGTATGATTTGTACGATTGCAAAGACGGCTAATGCACATGCAATGATAATCCAGAAGTTCTGTCCGGTGTCGGCAGCTTTGAGGATTGCCAATAAAATGGTGGGAAGGAAACCAATGATTTGCAAGTAGGGAACCATATTCAATGCTCCGATGAAAAGTCCCAGAGCGATAGCCATGGGGAAATCGATAATCAGGAAACCGATGCTGAAAAGAATACCTACGCAGAAAGCAACCAAAGCCTGTCCACGGAAATATCTGTTCATACCATCCTGTACGTCGTGAACCAGATTGGAGGCAAACGTACGGTATTTATTGGGTAGCAGATGCAACCATCCTTCAGCTATCGCTTCGTAATCCAATAATATAAAGATTACATATAATAATATAATGAAAGAGGCAAGGATGCTGAATAGAATGTTGAGAGATTCTGCAAGCAAAGTCCACACTCTGGGGACGGTATCCTTGATTGCCGCCAGGATATTCTCTTCACTTAATACACGGTTCAACGCCTGAAGATCAATGTTCTCGTGGATAAATTCAGAAAGGTTCTTAGGTACATTGTTACCGGCTCCATTGGTGAGGTAAGTCACTAGCAAGTCGTTCATTCTGCCTATTTCCGAAATCATCGGCGGCACTAATAGGTAGAATAAAGTGACTCCGATAACCGTAATGAGGAATAAGGAACAGAAGATGGAAATAATGCGGCTTTTTAATCGTAGCTTATACTGGAAGAATTTGACTAACGGATAGACCATATAAGCTATCAGCCACGCAATAAAGAAAGGTAATAACACTCCGCTAAGACGTTCCACGAGCATTAATATTCCTACAACTAACACACATCCGATGGAACCGCGTATAAAACTGTCGAATGTTATCTTTTTCCTTTCCATAATCTGTTTCTTTTATAGAGTTTATACTTTCTGCTCATCTTCCCCTCGTGCACGGAGATAACATTCCCTGCACAGAGGCTCATATTCGGCTGTTTCGCCTAAAAGAACCTGTTTCTCATTCTTGACTGTACGATGTGAGAAAGAGGCCAGCTGACCACATTTCACACAGATCGCATGAACTTTGGAGACTTCATCGGCAATGGCGCACAATTGTGGCATAGGTCCGAACGGATTTCCTTTGAAGTCCATATCCAATCCTGCAATGATAACACGGATGCCATTGTTGGCAAGCTGGTTGCATACATCAATCAAACCACTGTCGAAGAACTGTGCTTCATCAATACCTACTACATCTATCTCAGAAGTAAACAGTAAAATGCTGGCTGACGAATCGATGGGAGTGGAGGCGATAGAATGGCTGTCGTGAGAGACTACGTCTTCTTCTGAATAACGGGTGTCGATAGCAGGTTTGAATATCTCGACACGTTGTTTCGCGAATTTCGCTCTCTTCATTCTGCGAATCAATTCCTCTGTCTTTCCGGAGAACATAGAACCGCAGATTACTTCGATCCGGCCTCTTCTTCTAGTCTCCTGTATGTGGTCTTCTGAAAATAATACCATGAGATTTTGTGTTTTCTTGATTAAATAAATATGTGGACAAAGGTAAGCAATTCGATGTGCAAGAACTGTTAAATTATCCATTATTTTAAGTTATTGCATAAATTATTCCTACATTCGCACCGTATAAACAATGGACTGACATGAAACAGAAGCTATTAACAGATATTGAGTTGGATGTTCATGAGTTGAAGTATCTCATGGATTCATTTACCAAGGAGCCGACTCCGACTTTGTCTGAACTGTTGAAGCGGAGCATTACACGGATGCAGGGGCGTTTGGAAGAACTGCAGCAGGAGGTGGATGCTGTTCAGGTAATTTCTCCGTCAGCTGTGGAAGAGACAGCGGAAGAGGAGGATGAAGTTGCCGGGTCTGAAGAGGATTCCCCCGTGATTATACAATCTCTCGAATCGGTTGTTGTGAAAGAAGATGAGGAAGGAGAAGCCATTGTTGCGGAAGAGAAACCTGTCGTAATAGCGGCAGCTGCAGAGACAGCAGAAGCAGCAGCAGAAGCAGCAGCAGCAGCAGAAGAAGAAGAAGAAGAAGAAGAAGGGAAAAAAGAGGAATCGGCAATTGTTGAGGAACCTGTCGTTGAAACTGTTGTGAAAGAGGAAGAACCTAAATCGGCTGTGTTGGGAGAAAGTCTCAAACTGTCTGCTGGCTTGCGACATGCTATCAGCTTGAATGATTCTTTCCGTTTTTCTCGTGAACTGTTCGGAGGCGACACTGATTTGATGAATCGGGTTATCGAACAGATATCAGTAATGAGTTCCTACAAGACTGCAGTCGCATTTCTGTCCTCGAAAGTCGAATTGAATGAAGAAAAGGAGGCGGTGAACGACTTTCTGGAACTACTAAAGAAATTTTTTAATCAATCAGCATAAAACAAAAACAAGATGGGAAAGCTATATGTGGTGCCTACGCCGGTAGGGAATCTGGAGGACATGACTTTTCGGGCTATCAAAGTCCTGAAAGAGGTCGATCTGATTTTGGCGGAGGATACACGTACTTCCGGTATTTTGCTGAAACACTTTGAAATAAAGAATGCAATGCAATCTCACCACAAATTTAATGAACATAAAACGGTGGAAAGTGTTGTTAATAGAATAAAGGCAGGTGAAACCGTGGCATTGATTTCGGATGCCGGAACACCCGGGATTTCTGATCCGGGATTTTTGGTAGTCCGCGAATGTGTGCGCAACGGTATCGAAGTGCAATGTTTGCCGGGAGCGACAGCTTTTGTTCCGGCATTGGTAGCATCGGGACTGCCGAATGAAAAGTTCTGTTTCGAAGGGTTCCTCCCTCAGAAGAAAGGACGACAGACACGACTGAAGGCATTGGCAGAAGAACATCGTACTATGGTGTTTTATGAATCGCCTCACCGCTTGTTGAAAACGTTGACACAGTTTGCCGAATATTTCGGCACTGAACGTCAGGCAACCGTGTCGCGTGAAATATCCAAACTCCATGAAGAAACAGTTCGGGGCAGTTTGGCTGAATTGATAGAACACTTTACCGCTACCGAGCCCCGGGGCGAGATTGTGATAGTATTAGCAGGAATAGACGATTAAAATAACTTCATTTAAAAACGTAAAACGTAAACGTATGAAAAAGTTAGCAGTTTTATTTATGTGCGCAGCCATGTTGGCTTCGTGTGACTTTAAAGGTGGAAGCAAAGACCTTAAGGCTGAAAATGACTCTCTTTTAATGGAATTGACACAGCGTAACGCTGAATTGGATGATATGATGGGAACTTTCAATGAAGTGCAGGAAGGATTCCGTAAGATCAATGCTGCCGAAAGCCGTGTGGACTTGCAGCGTGGTACTATTACCGAAAATTCAGCCAGTGCCAAGCAACAGATTGCTTCTGACATTGAATTCATCTCCAAGCAAATGGAAGAAAACAAAGCTCAGATTGCAAAACTGGAAGCTCAGCTGAAAAACAGCAAGTACAACTCTACTCAGATGAAGAAAGCTGTAGAAGCTCTGACTGCTGAATTGAAAGCTAAACAACAACGTATCGAAGAACTTCAGACTGAACTGGCATCTAAGAACATTCGTATCCAGGAACTGGATGCAGCTGTCAGCGACCTGTCTGCTGCCAAAGAATCTTTGGCTGCCGAGAACGAAGCGAAAGCTAAAACCGTTGCCGAACAGGATAAGAGTCTGAATGCCGCATGGTTCGTATTCGGAACAAAATCAGAGTTGAAAGCCCAGAAGATTCTTCAGAGCGGTGACGTGCTGAAGAGCGCTGATTTCAACAAGGATTATTTTACTCAGATCGATATCCGTACAACAAAAGAAATCAAGTTGTACTCCAAACGTGCTGAGTTGTTGACTACTCATCCGACAGGTTCTTATGAACTGGTGAAAGATGACAAAGGTCAGCTGACTTTGAAAATTACTAATCCTGCCGAATTCTGGAGCGTATCCAGATACTTGGTTATTCAGGTAAAATAAGGTAGACATACCTGGTTAGAATTGCCAATGTGCTGATTCCTGAATTCAAGAAATTAGCACATTGGCTTTTTTATTTCTCATATTATATATCACGGAGCCAATGAAATATAAAAATCTCTTTTTTGACCTGGATGACACCATCTGGGCTTTCTCACGAAATGCACGCGACACCTTTGAAGAAGTATATCAGAAATATTCATTTGACCGCTATTTTGACTCGTTCGATCATTATTACACACTGTATCAACGACGCAATACCGAACTCTGGCTTGAATATGGAGAGGGAAAGGTGACGAAGGAGGAACTGAACCGCCAGCGTTTCTTTTATCCCTTACAGGCAGTAGGAGTGGAGGATGAGGCTTTGGCTGAGCGTTTCTCGGAAGATTTCTTTGCCATTATTCCTACCAAAAGCGGTCTGATGCCCCATGCCAAAGAAGTGTTGGAGTATCTTGCGCCGCAATATAATTTGTATATCCTTTCCAATGGTTTCCGGGAGCTGCAGTCGCGTAAGATGCGTTCGGCAGGAGTAGATCGTTATTTTAAGAAGATCATTCTTTCGGAGGACCTTGGCGTATTAAAGCCTTGGCCCGAAATCTTTCATTTTGCTTTATCTGCCACCCAGTCTGAGTTACGCGAATCGTTAATGATCGGTGACAGTTGGGAAGCCGATATTACCGGAGCGCATGGGGTAGGGATGCATCAGGCTTTCTATGATGTGACGGAACGAACCGCTTTTCCTTTTCAGCCTACCTATCATATCCATTCACTGAAAGAATTAATGAATTTATTGTAGGTTTTATGGATTAAGTCGTATTTTTGTTGCATCTAATAAATGTATAAAATACGATAACATCATGGATAGTACGCTTCTGCCATTTGCTTTACTTTGTTTTACTTCGTTCTTTACGCTGACCAATCCTTTGGGGACAATGCCGGTCTTTCTGACCATGACACACGGAATGACAGATAAGGAGCGGCAGACTATTGTGCGCCGTGCCACCATCGTGTCGTTTATAACGTTGATGGTGTTTGTCTTTGCCGGGCAGTTCCTTTTCAAATTCTTCGGTATCTCTACCAATGGTTTCCGTATTGCCGGTGGAGTAATTATCTTTAAGATTGGTTTTGATATGCTTCAGGCACGGTATACTCCGATGAAACTTAAAGACGAAGAGATTAAAACCTATGCCGATGACATCTCCATTACTCCTCTTGGAATTCCGATGTTGTGTGGTCCCGGGGCTATCGCTAACGCCATCGTTTTGATGCAGGACTCTCATACTTACGCCATGAAAGGTATATTGATCGGAACAATCGCTTTGATTTATCTGTTGACGTTCTTCATTCTCCGTGCTTCCACCCGACTGGTGAAAGTACTGGGAGAGACCGGAAATAATGTGATGATGCGTTTGATGGGATTGATTCTGATGGTAATTGCAGTGGAATGCTTTGTGAGTGGAGCGAAGCCGATATTGGCGGATATTGTGAGAGAAGGGCTGAGCGGTATCTGCAAGTAGAAGTCTGTATTGTGGGGAGGAACGGATAAGATTACACTCATGTGTAAATTCGGAAATGGAAAATAAAAAGCGAGCCCGTTTAACTGCTTAAAGTTAAACGGGCTCGTTATTAAAATAGTTTCAGTGTATTAGTAGCCTTCGTTTTGTTTCAGCTTACCGTTAGATACATTGATCTCGGAAACCGGAATAGGCATTACGGTACGATAGTCGTCATAGTTGATCGGACCGGCCGGAACCTGGGCATTCGTTACTGCCTTTTTGTTTCTCCATGTATCCCAGGCGTTATGACCTTCACCATAAAGTTCCAGTCTGCGTTCTGTCAGAATATCATCGATAGTAACAGAAGCAACGTCTTCATAGCCAGCTATTCTTTGCTTACGCAAGTCATTGATATAGCTGGCAGGATCAGCACCACCTGCTTTTAATGCAGCTTCTGCGGCGATCAGATATACTTCGGACAGGCGGATTACTTTCGGATTATTTACATATATTTCTCCGTCGCGTCCCGGATACTTCTGGATATACCAGCCTTCGTTATCTCCACCGTCGCTTTCTTCAGCAATCAGAGTACTGCGAACATCTTCCGGACGTTCTTGAAGGAAAGTTTTGAATCCCTCGGTGATACCGGCTTCAGCATAACCTTCGGCATGTGTGTAGAATCCGAGAGAGTTACGTTGTGCATTGTAGAGTGAGGTAATCAGGAACTCGAAAATGCTTTCACTACTTCCAACTTTGGTCCATACTGTTTCGTATTCATCTCTGGTGTACAGCTTGTATGGAGATTTTTCGATTACATATTTGGCGTCCTCAAGTGCTTTACTGTTCTCATTCATGTAGAGATATGCACGGGCTCTCAGTGCACGGGCTCCCCAATAGTCGATATGACCAGCAGTTACTACCTTGCTGGTTTCTGGGAGATTATCCAATGCAGTCTTCAAGTCATCCAGGATGGTTTCGTAAGTTTTCGCAATAGTAGCTCTTTCTGCTGTATATCCGGATTCGAAAACTTCTGTAGACAATACGATACCCGGATCGCTGGCCTGTGCATTACAAGGAAGTTTAGCGAACAAGCGGGCCAAGTCAAAGTGGAAAAGTGCCCGCAAAGCATACAATTCGCCTACCTGAACATCAACTTCAGCTCCTTCCAGACCGGATTTCTTAACTCCCTCCAAAACTTTGTTTATTCTTGCCAGAGAAAGATAAAAGCGTTTGTAGAAATAGTATGAATCAGAACTATTCTTAGTAGCCTGGTAGGCATATACATCAACTGTTTGCTTATTGCTACCGATGGCTTTGAAGTCGCTGCCTCTTTGGTCGGCGTACAAGAAGAAATCACCTGCGTAGCTGCCACGTGGATTAGTTCCCGCGTCTATAGAAGAAGTCTGAGACTCATAAACACCGTTAACTGCAAACTGTAAATCTTCAAGAGTCTTAATAGCACCTTCTGAAGGCCATTCACTGGAAGGCACTTTGTCGAAAGTATCGCATGAGGATACTGCCAACGTCAGTAATAGAATGGGTAAATATATTTTTTTCATTATTCAGTCTGTTTATAGATTATAATTTGATATTAATGCCGAATACACAGCTTCTCAATGCCGGTGTATCTGCTTGACGATAACCATTGATCGCTACATCCGGGTCAATGTTTTTAGTCTTCGACCACAACATAGCCAGATTGTTTGCTCTGAAGTAGATGCGGAAGTTGGAAATGTGCTTCTTCAATACCGGCAGAGTATATCCTACTGTCATTTCTCTCAGACGAATATTGTCAGTCGATTTGATTGTGCGGCTTGAGAATCTGTCCCAACGATAAGGGTTGGCATAGATAGGCATCGGGTTGTCTACTTTATCACCCGGATTTTTCCAGTAGTTTCCGGCTACATCTTCTGACAGGTTCATGGAACCGATTCTTACGCCATCATGATGAGAGAAATATCCCGGATAATCGAACATGTCACCACCAAACTGATAAGTGATCAGGAATGACAGGTCAAAGTCTTTGTATGTGAAAGTGTTGCTGAATCCACCGATAACATCAGGCAATGCTTTTCCTACAATTCCCTTACCTGCTTCGGAGTAGTCATTTACCACTCCCTTTGAGTGATCTTCAGGATCTAACCAGAATTCTCCCAAACCTGTTTCAGGATTTACACCTTTCCATTCGGGCAGATAGAATGTATACATTGACTCTCCCTCACGGTGCAGATACATTTCTCCGTCTCCATACTGGATATCTTTTCCTTCAGGAAGTTTGTCTACCAATGCACGTTGGTAAGTCAGGTTGAAGTTTGAAGTCCATGTAAAGTTCTTGTTGCTGATATTTTTAGAATTGAGTTCCAATTCGAAACCGTCGTTCTTCAATGCACCCAGATTTTCCCAACGGGAGTCAAAGCCGGTGATTAATGAAGTAGGTACTTCGAACAGCAAATCCGTAGTCTTCTTATTGTAATATTCCAGAGACAGATTTACGCGGTCGTACATATTCCATTCAATTCCCATATTGAAGTTCTTGGATTTTTCCCAGCTTAATTTGTCGTTTGCCATTCTTGACCAGTAAATAGCAGGAGCACTTCCGTATCCGGAACCTGTATACAGGTCCATGTAACCATAGTAATCTGAGGGCAAGTTACCGTTTGTACCATAAGATGCTTTGATCTTGAAGTCGGTAAATAACGGCATATCTTGCATAAATCCTTCTTTACTCATTCTCCATGCACCGGATACAGACCAGAAACTAGCCCAACGATTGTCTTCACTCAAACGTGACGAACCATCACGACGGAAACTGGCAGAAAGATAATACTTGTTATCATAGTTATAATTGCCACTTGCGAAATATGACATCATGCCGGCTCCCAAGGTTGAACTTGCAGCTTGGTCCGGTTGTCCGTTGGCCAATTCGGGATAGTGGCTTGAATAACGTTTGGCAACAGTTACAATCTGCAGCAGGTCTCTGTTTTCAACTTCGAAACCGGCCATCAAGTTCAGATTGTGCATATCTTTAAAAGTATCCGTGTAGTTTAATGTAGAAGAGCTGGTAGCTACGCGGCTTTCGAAGGTATAACGAGAACCCATTCCGCTGACGGAACCACCGTTAACACTGTTGCGATCCCAATATTCAAAGTGCTTGTTGTCTACATAGTCATAACCAAAGATAGAGTTAAGTGATAACTTATCACAGAATTTGATTGTTACATCTGCATTGGTCATGCTACGGAACATTTTGGTCTGAATCCACTCCAGAGCTGTATCGCTGTCTTTACCACCTAGCATCAGATGCGGGTTGGTAACTTTACCCCATGCTGCATTTTTATTATATGAACCATCTTCATTCTTTACCGGAGCAGTCGGGTCCATTGCGAATAAAATACCTATCGGAGAAGAAGTACCCATTCCTTGAGCCTGGTCTCCCTGATCGCGGAAACCATCTTGCGATGTAGCGGCTATCATTTGCTTGAGAGCTACGTTCAGCCAGTTATTTACTTTGTGATTAACGTTCAGACGACCGGAGATACGTTCGAAGTCACTACCAAGAACGATACCCTCGCTCTTATTGTAGCCAACTCCGGCATAGAACTGAGTCTTTGACGAACCGCCGTTGATAGATACCTGGTGATCTTGAGTGAAAGCAGTACGATAGATTTCTTTCTTCCAGTTCGTATTTACTTTACCGGATGGGTCATGGATAAAGTCAGCAACAGTAGCCGGTGAGTCGAGCAGAGGAATGAACATATCACCTCCGTTATCGATGTTGTTCAATGCTGCTTGTTTGCTATCTGTTATTCCGTAAGTAACCAGACAGTTGGCTAATGATTCGCGAGTGTAGTCAATCAAGTCGGCTGATCCCATCATATTGAAAGCATTTACAGCCATCTTGTTCCAGCCTACTTCACCTGAATAGCTGACATTCGTTTTTCCTTCTTTACCTTTCTTTGTGGTAATGATGATAACACCGTTTGCGGCACGTGAACCGTACAATGAAGCAGCAGCGGCATCTTTCAGAACAGTCATGCTCTCAATGTCTTCAGGATTCAGTGTACTCAATACGCTTTGAGTCTTACCGTAGTAGTTCATGTCGTCATCAGCCTTTGTTACGACACCGTCAATAACATACAACGGGCTTTTAGAAGCACTGATAGAACCGACACCGCGAATGTTGATTTCGGCCATAGATCCTGGGTCACCAGTTGCTGAGGCTGTGCGCACACCTGCCATTTTACCGGACAATGCCTTGTCAAAAGATTCTTTGGAACCGGAAACGATTTTATCTGCCTTAATGACAGCAGCTGATCCTGTGAATGAAGACTTCTTCGCAGTACCATAAGCCACAACAATAACCTCATCAAGATTTTGTGCATCTGATTTCAGTGTAACTTTCACCATTGGCTTGATTGCCACTTCTTGTGTTTGCATACCAATATACGAAATCTGCAAAGTCTTTGCAGAACTTGGTACGTTCGCCAAATTAAAATTACCATCGATGTCTGTGATTGTACCTTGAGTAGTACCTTTTACCAACACAGAGGCTCCAACAACTGGTTGCCCATCTTCTTCAGAAATCACAACGCCTGTGACTTTCTGAGTCTGAGCAGTTACTAGGCTTATGCCCACAAAAAGGCATGCCAATAACAGCATTAATTTTCTTTTC
>OHNH01001252.1_pt1 | contig 10318 bp, 10 predicted proteins | sample 1569561 | NCBI WGS metagenome assembly OHNH01 (sample SAMEA3879510, study PRJEB24766) | human gut metagenome | biome: human-associated habitat; feature: feces | place: USA | collected 1985/1987
TCTTTGTAGCTAACTTTTTCGGCTCTTCTTTTTGTGTTTTGCCACGGAATTGCTAATTTTGCAACCCAGCACCATCAGCTGACAAAATCTTAGAAACAAAATACAAGGTCTTGGAAACAAAATACAAGGTCTTGGAAACAAAAAAACAAGGTCTTAGAAAACAAATTAGGAGAGAAAACGAATGAAGAAGATCCAACTGATTCTTTTGACGGCCATCACCCTACTGATGACCGCATGCGGTACCACCCAGACAGTCCCCCTGACAGGACGCAAGCATCGCATCGGCGTGAGCGACGAGCAACTGCTCTCCCTCTCGCAGCAGCAGTATTCCACCTATATGCAGAAGGCGAAGAAATCGACCAACGCAGCCAACACCCAGATGGTGGTACGCGTAGGGCGCAACCTCGCCAATGCCGTCGAGACCTACCTCCGAAACAACGGCTTCGCCAGTGAGGTGAACAACTTCCACTGGGAGTTCAACCTCATCCAGAACCCGCAGGCCAACGCTTTCTGCATGCCCGGAGGCAAGATCGTCGTCTTCGAAGGCATCCTACCCTACACACAGAACGAGGCCTCCCTGGCCATCGTGCTGGGACACGAGATCGCCCACGCCGTGGCGAAACACAGTGCCGAGCAGATGACGAAGCAGCAGAACCAGGGCGTAGCCACTACTGTGCTCGGAAGCGTGCTCGGAGCAGTAGCAGGACAAGACGCTGCCAACGTGGCCGGACAGATAGCCGGCACGGGCTTCTCCCTGCTCAATCTGAAATACAGCCGCAAGGATGAGAGCGAAGCCGACTATATGGGCCTGATCTTTGCCGCCATGGCAGGCTACGACCCAGCCAATGCCATCACCTTCTGGCAGCGTATGTCCTCATCGGGCAGCCAGTCCACGCAAGAGTGGCTGAGCGACCACCCCTCCGACCAGACGCGCATCGCCAATATCAGAAAATGGTTGCCCGAGGCCCAAAAGTATTACCAGGCCGCCAAGCCCAAGACGCACACGACCACCAGGACAACGACCCGCACTGCGCCCAAGAGCAGCAAGCACAAGAGCAAGACGACCACGCGCAAGAGGAGGTAGCACACTAAGCAGCAGATGCTTACGCTTTTTGCCACATCTTGTCCGTAGCACATTTTCCCTGGCTATGCGGGTGGATTTTCCTGGCTATGCGAGTGGATTTCCCTCGCTATGGCGGGTGGAAAATCAGCGTGTCTATACGACATTTTGGCAAAAAGTACGGCAATCTGTCAGCGTTACCGATTATTTTGGTTATCTTTGCAGATTATTATGCAACCTACCGCCCCAACGCGGTGAGACGCCGAAAGAAAAATGACAGAGGAAACAAAAGAACCGTTGATAGGAAAGACCCTTGAGGAGCTGCGCACGCTGGCCCGTGACTTGGGAATGCCCGCCTTCGTGGGCGGACAGATCGCGCGCTGGCTCTACGTGCAGCACGTCAAGGACATCAACGAGATGGCCAACATATCAAAGAAGCATCGCGAGCTGCTTGCCCAGCGCTTCACAGTGGGCTGCCATGCGCCCATCGACGCCCAGTACTCCAAGGACGGAACGATCAAATACCTGTTCCCCGTCTATGCGGGCGCTTCCAAGGAGAAGCTCCGCCATGAGTTTGTCGAGACGGTCTATATCCCCGACGGCGACCGCGCCACGCTGTGTGTGTCGTCGCAGGTGGGCTGCAAGATGAACTGCCTGTTCTGTCAGACGGGCAAACAAGGTTTTGAGGGCAGCCTCACTGCAGCCGACATTCTCAACCAAGTCTATGCCCTTCCCGATGTGGACAAGCTCACCAACATCGTCTTCATGGGACAAGGCGAGCCGATGGACAACCTCGACAACGTGCTCCGTGCCACGGAGATCCTCACCGCCGACTACGGTTGGGCCTGGTCTCCGAAGCGCATCACGGTCAGCAGCGTCGGCGTGCGCAAGAAGTTGCGCCGCTTCCTCGACGAGAGCGACTGCCACGTGGCCATCAGCCTCCACTCCCCCATCCCCGAGCAGCGTGCGCAGCTCATGCCAGCCGAACGAGGCATGAGCATCGAGGAGGTAGTGAAACTGCTGCGCGAGTACGACTTCACCCACCAGCGCCGCCTCTCCTTCGAGTACATCCTGTTTGGTGGACTCAACGACACCCCGACCCACGCCCGCGCCATCGTCCGTCTGTTGGAAGGACTGGAGTGTCGCGTGAATCTGATACGCTTCCACCAAATCCCCGACGTGCCCCTTCACGAGTCGGACGAGGAGCGGATGGAGGCCTTCCGCGACTACCTGACCCACCACGGCGTCTTCACGACGATCCGTGCGTCGCGAGGCCAGGACATCTTCGCGGCCTGCGGACTCCTTTCGACGAGCAAGGAGATCGGCGAGGTGAGAGAGAAGCAGCGCCACGATGCGTAGTGTCCTCTTCGCCGGGATCATGATTGCCTGCACCCTCCTCGGATGCCGGCAAGCGTCCCACCACCGACTGCCCTCCAGTTCGGCCCGCGCAGGCGAAGTGCTGGTCGTCGGCGACACCACGGGCCAACTCGCCAGTTACCTTTCCCGGCCAGAACCCGGACTGCCCCAGCCGGAGCCCCGCTTCGACGTGCGCCCTACGACGCAAGACCAACTCAAGGGCAACGCCCTCCTGGCCCGCGCCATCGTCATCCTGAGCGACAAGCCGTATGCTTCGGGACACGACCTCAACGCCCGTCCGCAACTCGTCATCGAAGCCTCGGCGAAGGATTCGGCGCGGATCCTGCACGACCTTCTGGCCTTTGAGGAGCAAGAGAGCTACGCCTTCCTCCAGCACAACCACCATCCCAAAATGGAGGAGAAGATACGGAGGCAGTTTGGCGTCCAAATGAAAGTGCCCGAGGCCATGCGCGCCAGCAAGACGTCGAAAGACTTTCTGTGGATAGCCACCAACGGGGCAGAAAACCTCAGAAGCCTCTGCGTCCTGCGCCTGCCGGACAGTCCGAAAGCCGACTGGGCAAGAGCCATCGACCAGATGCTCTCCCAGCACATCCACGGCGATCAGGCCTCCAGCTCCATGCACCTGGCGCTGGCGACCGTCCAAATCCAGCAAGAGCGTGGGATCCACCTCCTGACGGGACAATGGATGATGGAGGGCGACGCGATGGGAGGACCCTTTGTGGCCTCCGTCAAAAAGACAAGGCAGGGCGCCCTCGTGCTCCTCGCCTTCGCCTACGCCCCCGAGAGAGAAAAAAGAAACATCATGCGGCAGCTTCGCACTGTCGTTTTCAATGAGTATATATCTTATGGAGAATAACAAGAAAATACGGGTGGCTATCACCCAAGGCGATACCAACGGTATCGGATACGAGCTGATATTCAAGGTCTTTGCCGACCCCGAGATGCTGGAGTTGTGCACGCCCATCATCTACGGTTCCCCCAAGGTGGCAGCCTACTACCGCAACCTGCTCGAGATAGAGGCCAACTTCACCATCATCTCGGACGCAAGCGAGGCCACCGACGGCGTGGTCAATCTGCTGACCACCTACGAAGAAGAGGTGAAAGTGGAGCCTGGCGTGGCCAGCGAGACCTCAGGAGACTACGCCCTCAAGGCCCTCGACTGCGCCTTGGCCGACTATCGCGAGGGCCGCTTCGACGTCCTCGTCACCAATCCCATCGACAACACCAGCGAGTTTCAGTTTAGCGGACAGAGCCGCTATATCGAAGACCACCTGGAGACCGACGGCCACGGCCAGACCCTGATGGTCGATGGCGGACTGCGCATTGCCCTGGCCACACGCAACCTGCCTTTGCGCCAGGTGGTGGAGTGCATCACCCAGGGCAGCATCGAGCAGACCTGCCGCAAACTCGCCCAGAGCCTGCGTCGCGACTTCCGCCTCTCCAATCCCCGCATCGCCCTCCTCTCCATCAATCCGAAGGCTGGCGACAACGGACTGCTCGGCACCGAGGAGCAGGAGATTATCCGCCCCGCCATCGAGACGCTGACCACCGAGGGCATCCAGGCCTTTGGCCCCTACGCCGCCGACGCCCTCTTCGCCGGCAACGACTACACCCATTTCGACGCTATCGTCGCGATGTACTACGAGCAGGGCACGATACCCTTCCACGCGCTGTGCGACGGTCCTGGCGTCCACTACACCGTCGGCCTGCCGCTGGTCCGCACCTGCCCCGACCTGGCCAACACGCTCCCGCTGGGCGGAAAGGGCGTGGCCGACCCGCAGCCACTGCGCCAAGCCATCTTCACGGCCATCGACATCTTCCGCAACCGTGCCGCCTACGACCAGGCGGGTGCCCATCCGCTCCCCAAACTCTACAAGGAGAAGAAAGACGAGAGCGAGAAGGTACGCTTCGCCATTCCCAAGAAGCGCGAACCCAAGGCAGAGTAAACGATCTCGTTGAGACATGAAAAAGAAGTACCAGAACATCTTCTTCATCTTTGGCCTGGTGGTCCTTGCCGTCATGGTAAGCCAGCTCCACTTTGCCGAAGTGTGGCAGGGCCTGCAACGCGCAGGCTACTGGTTCTTCGCCGTCGTGGAGAGCGACGAGGCGCAGCGAGCGAGGCGCAAGAGAATCGAGAGCATCAAGAAGCTCAAGAGAATCAAGAAACTCAAGAGAAACGAGAGATTCAAGAGAAACGAGAGATTCAAGAGAAACGAGAGATTCAAGGGTATCAAGAGAATCGAGGGACGCAAGAGGCGTCCGGAGCGCACGTGGGCTTCTGGTGGCTCTACAAGATCACCGTCTCAGGCTTTGCCCTCAACTACGCCACGCCAGGAGGCTTGATGGGCGGCGAGCCCTACCGCATCATGGTCCTCAAGCCCAAGATCGGCACGGAGCGCGCCACGGCCTCGGTACTGCTCTACGTGATGACCCACATCTTCAGCCACTTCTGGTTTTGGGTGCTGAGTATCGTGCTCTATGTCTTGACGCAAGAGCTGAACACCTTCATGGCCATCATGCTCTCACTGACAGGCGGCTTTTGCTCCCTCTGCATTTGGTTTTTCCTTGCCGGCTACCGACGCGGACTTGCCGTGAGGGGCATGAAACTCCTCGGCCACATTCCCGGCATCAAGCACTGGGCACGGCGGTTTATCGAGGGCCATCGCGAACAACTCGACAACATCGACCGCCAGGTGGCAGCCCTCCACAACCAAAATCCGCGCACGTTTCTCACAGTCGTGCTTCTGGAACTGGCCTGTCGCGTCTGCTCGGCCCTGGAGGTGATGTTCATCCTGCTCGTGCTCTACCCGAGCGTCAACTACATCGACTGCATCCTCATCATCGCCTTCACGACGCTCTTCGCCAACATGCTCTTCTTCATGCCGCTGCAGCTCGGCGGACGCGAGGGAGGCTTCCTGATGTCGGTCTCAGGACTGGGTCTGACTGCCACGGCGGGCATCTTTGTCGCCCTGCTGGTACGCATCCGCGAACTGATCTGGACGGCCATCGGCCTTCTGCTCATCAAGCTCGACCGCACCAGCCTGCGGGAGAAGCCGCCTTGCCCATAGCGACCCACAAAACTCCAAACTGCGGCTCATAGCGACCCACAAGACTCCAAGCTGCGGCCCTGGCGACCTGACTTCTCCCCACTCTGCCTATATATTATATAAGGAGAAAACGGGAGAAGGAGACAAGGAGAAGTAAGGCAAAGGAGGAGAAGCAACAAGGAGAAAGGGAGAAGCAGAAGAAGACAAGGGAGAAGGAGAAGAAGACGCAAAAGGAGAAAAGGGAGAAGCAGAAGTAGAAGCAAAAAACGGGAGAAAAAATCGGGCGACAAGCCTGCCGGCTTTATTTTAACCCCAACTATGGTAAGAAATGGATACGAGTAAACTGCAAATCACCAAGCAAAGATACAACGTCGTGGGCAACTGCGACGCGCTCAACCGTGCCCTCGACGTGGCCTTGCAAGTGGCTCCCACCGACCTCTCGGTGCTGATCATCGGCGAGAGCGGCGTGGGCAAAGAGATCATCCCGCGCGTCATCCACGACAACTCGCCCCGCAAGCGGGAGAAATACTTCGCCATCAACTGTGGTTCGATTCCCGAGGGAACAATAGACAGCGAACTCTTCGGCCACGAGAAGGGATCCTACACGGGCGCCATCGGCGAAAGCGAGGGCTATTTTGGCATTGCCAACAAGGGCACGCTCTTCCTCGACGAGGTCGGCGAACTGCCCATGGCCACCCAGGCCCGCCTGCTCCGCGTCCTGGAGACGGGCGAATACATCCGCGTCGGAGGCCAGGAGATCCGAAAGACCAACGTCCGCATCGTCGCTGCCACCAACGTCAACATGCGCAAGGCCATCAGCGAGGGGAAGTTTCGCGAGGACCTCTACTACCGTCTCAACACGATTCCCATCAACCTGCCGCCCCTCCGCGAGCGTGGCAACGATATCCTACTGCTCTTCCGTCTCTTCGCCATGCAGATGGCCGAGAAATACAAGTTGCCGAAGATCACGCTCGACGACGAGGCCAAGCAGGTGATGCTCAAGTACAAATGGCCCGGCAACGTGCGCCAACTGAAGAACATCACCGAACAGATGTCGGTCATTGCCGAGAAGAGAGTGATCGACCGGGAGGAGATCCTGCGGTTCATCCCCCAGGACACGGAGAGCACCGAACTGGCCCTCGTCGATAAGGGGCAAGGATCGCATAGCTACGAGAGCGAGCGCGAGATCCTCTACAAGATCCTCTACGAGCTCCGTGGCAACGTCAGCGACCTGCGCCGCGACCTCAACAACGTGCGCAAGCAACTGGAGACCTACCGCGAGCTCGAAGAGACGGCCCACTACCGCCACCTGGCCACGGAGGGCGCCCAGACGCTTCCTGCCACGACCCAGGACGCCTTCCGCCCTGACGACAAGGAGGTGGAGGACGCCGTGGCCGAGGAGATACAGGAGACCCGACCGCAGAGGGAGGAGGAAAGTCTCAACCTCAACGACAACCAGCGACAGATGGTGGTCAGGGCGCTGGAGCGCAACAACGGCAACCGCAAGAAAGCGGCCCAGGAACTCGGCATCAGCGACCGCACCCTCTACCGCCGCATCAAGGAGTACGGACTCGAAGACAAATAAAAACGTCTATGCGTACGGACTTGAAGAAAAATAAAACGTCAAGGGAGTACGGACTCGAAGACAAATAAAAACGTCCAAGTGTACGGACTCGAAGACAAATAAAAATATCAAGGAGTACGGACTTGAAGAAAAATAAAGCATGAGAAGCGATAAGAATCAAAGGACCCCACGCCTCGCCGCCCACCTCTGCGTGTCGGCCGTGGTGGTATGGATGCTGCTGGCCTTGGCGACATCCTGCGTTCCGAAGTACACCTTCAACGGCGCCAGTATCGACTACACCAAGACCAAGACCATCCAGATAGCCGATTTCCCCATCCGCTCCGCCTATGTGTGGGGACCGATGGGCCCCATGTTCAACAATGCGCTCAAGGACCAGTTTGCCAACCACACGAAGTTGCAGCAGGTCCGTCGCGACGGCGACCTCCAGATCGAGGGCGAGATCACGCAGTATCAGCAGCGCAACAAGTCGGTGTCGAGCGAGGGCTACGCTGCCCAGACCGAACTCTCCATCACGGTCAACGTGCGGTTTACCAACAACGTGAACCATGCCGAGGACTTCGAGCGCCAGTTTACGGCCACCTCCTCCTACCCCACCACGCGCAACCTCAACGACGTGCAGCAAGAGCTGGTGGAGCAGATGGTCAAGGATCTGACCGACCAGATATTCAATGCCACCGTGGCCAACTGGTAGCCCTGCTTCCCCGCCACCCATGTACGGCAGCCACCACTATTTACGGATTCCTCCAATCAGCACCACATCATGAGTATAAACATAGCCACCCTCACGCGCCACCCCGAACGGCTGGGCAAGGACACCCTCTACGAGCTGCGCAGTCTGCTCGCACGCTATCCTTACTACCAGCCCGCACGGCTATTGCTGCTCAAGAACCTCTACCTGCTCCACGACCCCACCTTCGACGAGGAGCTGCGTAGGGCCGCCGTCTATATCACCGAGCGCCAGCGCCTTTTCGACCTGACAGAAGGTCCCCACTACCAGTTGCGGGACGATCAGTCCGCCGAGCACGAAGTCGCCAAACACGAAACTGCCAAACACGAAGCCGCCAAGCAGGAAGCTGACGCGCAGAACGCCCCCGAGGGCGACCGCACCGCCGCGCTCATCGACAGTTTCCTCGACCAGCTCCCCGGAGAGGAGGGCGAGGAGACGCAGCCGAAGCCGCAGGACCAGCCCGTCGTCAAGCGCAAGCCGACCCCCGCCGACGCCACCATCGACTACGTGGCCTATCTCATGGAGGCCGGAGACGAAGCCCCCCAGGAGACCCCCCAACTCAAGGGCCAGGAACTCATCGACGACTTCATCAACAAGGAGAAAGGTAAAATTTCTCTACAAGACGAAACCGAGTACGAGCCCGAGGAAGAAACCGTGGAGGACGAAGGATCGAGCTATTTCACCGAAACTTTGGCGCGTATCTACATCAAGCAGGGCAGATATTCCAAGGCGCTGGAAATTATTCAGCGATTATATTTGGAATATCCAAAAAAAAATCGTTACTTTGCAGACCAAATTCGGTTTCTACAGAAATTGATTTTGAACGAACAATAAAAATAAAAGACAAAAAGATAAAAAATGGGACTTTACACATTATTTGTGATTCTTATCGTGATCGCCGCACTCCTGATGATCGGAATCGTTATGATTCAAGAGTCAAAGGGTGGTGGCCTGGCGTCTAACTTCTCCTCGTCCAACAGCGTGCTCGGCGTGCGCAAGACGACGGACTTCATCGAAAAGGCCACATGGGGACTGGCTATTGCCATGGTCGTGTTCAGCGTTGTCTGCGCCTACGTAGCTCCTTCTGCCAACACTGATCAGAGCGTGATCGAGCGTGCAGCCGAGAGCAGCTCTTCCAACCCCAACAACCTGCCCAACTTCGGTGCCAGCCAGCAGAAGCAGGCTGCTCCCGCCCAGAAGGGTGGCGCACAGGGTGCAGCTCAGGGCGCTCCTGCCCAGGGTGCTCCCGCTCAGGGCGAGAAGGCCGCACAGTAAGAGATCTTATCATAAGCTATCATATCCCCCTGTCTTCCAAGGCAGGGGGCTTATTGGTTTTGCCCCTACCGACCCTGCCCGCTCCATTGTTTTACACGTCCTATCCTTTGTTTTCACGCGGGCTCTGCATTGTTTTTTAGAAATTTCCACGCCCACTCCCTTGCCATATCATAGAAAAACCGTATCTTTGCAAAAAGAATACCAAAATCATCCAGAACTTATGGAAATAGCAGAACGATTTATCAACTACACCAAGTTTGACACCCAGTCGGTCGATGAGTCCGAGACCGTACCCAGCAACCCGAAGCAGCTCATCTTCGCCCGCTACCTCAAGGAGGAGCTGGAGAAGGAGGGCCTGAAGGAAGTCGAGATGGACGAGAAAGGCTACATCTACGCCACCCTTCCCGCCAACACCGACAAGTCCGTGCCCACCATCGGCTTCATCGCCCACTACGATACCGCCCTCGACGCCAGTGGCGCCAACATCAAGGCCCGTATCGTCAAGAGCTACGACGGCGGCGACATCGAGCTTTCTCCGGGCATCGTCTCCTCGCCGAAGATGTTCCCCGAGCTGCTCGCCCACAAGGGTGAGGACCTCATCGTCACCGACGGCACCACGCTGCTGGGCGCCGACGACAAGGCCGGCATCGCCGAGATCGTCCAGGCCATGTGCTGGCTGCGCGACCATCCCGAGGTGAAGCACGGCAAGATCCGCGTGGGCTTCAACCCCGACGAGGAGATCGGCAAGGGCGCCCACCACTTCGACGTGGAGAAGTTTGGCTGCGAGTGGGCCTACACGATGGACGGTGGCGACATCGGCGAACTGGAGTATGAGTGCTTCAACGCCGCCGCTGCCAAGATCATCATCCACGGCGTGAGCGTCCATACGGGCTACGCCAAGGGCAAGATGATCAACGCCGCCCGTCTGGCCGCCGAGTTCAACGCTCTGATCCCCACCACCGACATCCCCGAGACCACCGAGGGCTACGAGGGCTTCTACCACCTCCTGTCCATCGAGGGCCATTGCGAGGAGGGCAAGCTCTCCTACATCATCCGCGACCACGACCGTCAGAAGTTTGAGCAGCGCAAGAAGTTCCTCGCCGACTGCGTGGCCAAGATGAACGAGAAGTACGGCGAGGGCGTCTTCGAGATCACCCTCACCGACCAGTACTACAACATGAAGGAGAAGATCGAGCCCAACATGCACGTCATCGACTTCGTGCTCAAGGCCATGGAAGAGACGGGGG
>OHNH01001268.1_pt1 | contig 10211 bp, 5 predicted proteins | sample 1569561 | NCBI WGS metagenome assembly OHNH01 (sample SAMEA3879510, study PRJEB24766) | human gut metagenome | biome: human-associated habitat; feature: feces | place: USA | collected 1985/1987
ACAGTAAATCAGGAGGGGTATTAATGAAGAACACAGTAACAACTTTTCAGGCAATGAAAGATAAAGGCGAAAAAATTTCCATGCTGACAGCATATGATTATTCTACAGCAAAATTAGAAGATGCTGCCGGAATTAATGGAATCTTAGTGGGGGATTCTCTTGGTAATGTTGTTTTAGGATATGACACAACAATCCCTGTAACAGTAGAGGATATGATTCATCATGGAGCTGCAGTTGCAAGAGGTGCAAAGAATTCTTTAGTTGTAGTAGATATGCCATTCCTTTCTTATCAGACTTCCGTTTATGATGCGGTTGTAAATGCCGGAAAGATTATGAAAGAAGGGAAAGCGAACCGTAAAAAGGTGGTACAGACTCTGTCGGTCATTGGTGTGCTTTTAGTAGGGCTGGCGATGCTTTGGAGTTTGCAGATGCCCATCATTAAGCGTTTGTGGACAGGTAGTATGACATTACTATCCGGTGGTTATTGCTTTCTGTTGATGGCATTATTTTATTATTGGATTGACTATAAAGGACACAGCCGCGGGTTGAACTGGCTGAAAGTGTATGGTATGAATTCCATCACGGCTTATCTGTTGGGCGAAGTGGTGAACTTCCGTTGCATTGCTGATTCAGTCAGTTACGGACTGAAACAATACATGGGAGATTATTATCCCGTATGGCTTACTTTTGCTAACTATCTTATTCTTTTCTTCCTGTTGAGAATGATGTATAAACGTGGCTTGTTTTTAAAAGTTTAGTGGAGTGGTAATCCCTCTCTTAAAATAAAAAAGAGCCATTTTATCTCCTGCTTTTCGGGATTAAAATGGCTCTTTCTTTATGTTGGAATCTCTTTATTTCATGACTTCTTCCGCTCTGTCCAGCGCTACCTTGAAGTTCGGGCAGATATTTTCTTTTCCCAGCAATTCATAGAATCCGGATTTCTCCAACACCTTATATACTTTCTCATTGACTCCGGAAAGAATGACGGTGATCTTTTCTTTCTGCGACATTTCGCAAAGTGTAGTCAGATTATGAATACCTGTGGAGTCGATGAACGGAACTTTACGCATACGGATGATGCGTACATTCGGACGGTCTCCCAGTTGCGCCATCGTTTCTTCGAACTTCGTAGCGATACCGAAGAAGTAAGGGCCGTTGATCTCATATACTTCCACTCCTTTAGGGATCATGATGTTTTCTTCATTGACGGCGATATCCGATTCTTTATTCGGGTCGATCTCATCCGTAATGACGGAGATTTCAGTAGTTTCCATGACACGTTTCATGAAGAGTACGCAGGCGATGATCAGTCCTACTTCGATGGCAACTGTCAAGTCGAAGATAACAGTCAGGAAGAAAGTGATCAGCAGTACGGTGACATCGGACTTCGGATTCTTCAGTAAAGCCTTGAAGACGCGCCAGCCGCTCATATTATAAGATACGATGACCAGTACTCCGGCAAGGCAAGCCATCGGAATATACTGTGCAAGGGGCATCAGGAAAAGAAGAATCAGAAGAAGGATAATCGCATGGATAACACCTGCAATCGGTGTCTTACCTCCATTGTTGATATTCGTCATCGTACGGGCAATAGCTCCGGTAGCGGGGATACCTCCGAACAATGGCGCTACGATATTTGCCGCACCCTGTGCGATTAGTTCCGTGTTGGAATCATGACGGTCTCCTATCACACCATCGGCTACGGTGGCAGACAAGAGTGATTCGATAGCTCCCAGCACTGCAATAGTGATAGCTACCGGAAACAGATTTTTGATAGCTTCCCAATCCAGAGCCGGTACAACAGCGTCCGGCAACTCTGACTTAATGGTGAAACGGTCACCGATGGTCGGAATGCAATCTATTCCGCCATAAGTCTTCATCAGATAGACGGCCACTGTCACTACAATAATAGCAATCAGCGATCCGGGAATTTTTTTAGAAAACCGGGGAGTGATTGCAATGATAATGATGCTGACAATACTTACGATGGTATTCCACCAATTCACGGTATCGAAATGACGGAAATAAATCATCCATTTCCCGACAAAGTCCCCCGGTACCTTTTCACCTCCGAAGGACAGTCCGAAGATATCGGCAATCTGCGTAGTAAAAATGGTAACGGCAATACCGCTGGTGAAACCGACGACGATCGGGTAGGGAATGAATTTGATGATCGTCCCCAGGCGGAAGAGTCCCAGCAGGATCAGGAATACGCCCGCCATGATCGTGGCGACGGTCAGTCCCTCGATGCCGTACTGTTGGATGATGCCATAGACGATCACGATGAATGCACCTGTGGGGCCGCCGATCTGTACGCGACTGCCGCCGAGCGCCGATGTGAGGAAGCCGGCGATGATGGCCGTGATGATGCCTTTTTCCGGTGAAACGCCCGATGCGATGCCGAAGGCGATCGCCAGCGGCAGGGCCACGATGCCGACGATGATGCCGGCCATGAGGTCGGCGGTGAATTTCTCCCGGGAGTAGTGCTTCAGGGATGTGAGAAGTGCGGGTCTGAATTCGATCATCTCCGAATTTTTATTTTAAGGTTAATTTTAAGGTTGAAAAATGGTGGCGCAAAGGTAGTGAAAATGAGGGGAGGATAAAACAAACGGCTTCGTTTTTTATACCGCATGTATTCTGTTCATTGCGGAAATAAAAGACTATTATTCATATTTTCATTGTGTTACGTCTTTTTAGATTGGATTGGGAGCAGATCGATTCGTGTGTCTGCGCCGTATAAAAAGCCGGGGCGGACGATTTCCGTTTAAGAGTCTGTTTTGAATTTTATAAATGAGTTAGACATTGGCCGAGAGAAAATGTTTCGGCTTTTTTGAACCTCTTTTCTGCATCTTCTTTCAGCAGGTGCTGAAAATAGTTCGCTATTTACGCAACCTCCCCAAAAGAATCTACTCGAAAACAGCTTTCAAATAATCTCTACATAAAATTCGAGCAGGTTCTAAAAATTGAGATAGGGGAAAATGAGCACCTTTCGGCATGCAATACCGGAAGGTGTCATACGGATTTTGTACTTTTATCGAACGTTATTTTTTCAGTTTCGCCAACTGTTTTTTCAGGCTGAAACGGTCGAATTCGTCGATAAGGTTCGTCATCAGCTCTTTCACGCTCTCGATCTTTTCGGCTCGCCAGGCATTGACGCCGGCGAAAGCGTATCCTGCCGACAGGTTGCCTTTGAAGGCGTTGTAGAGGGCCATGATGATGCAGTAGGGGCTGTGGGTTACGTCGCAGGTCTTGATACAGTTGAACGGACAGCTTTTGGGCTGTTTCAACCCTTGTTTCACCCGTTCCAGGAAAGAGTTGTGGATGGCCCGCCCCGGCATACCCACCGGACTTTGGATGATCTCTATGTCCTGTTGAGAGGCTTCGATGTAACTCCGCTTGAACTCCGTCGAGGCGTCGCACTCCTCCGTGGTGACGAAGCGCGTGCCCATCTGGACACCGTCGGCGCCCAGCTCCATGATGCGATAAATGTCTTCGCCCGTGTAGATGCCGCCTGCTGCGATGACCGGGATGTGCGTGTCGTGCGCCGTGCCGAAACGACGGACTTCCGAAACGATTTCGGGCAGCAGCCGCTCCAGCGAGAAGTGTTCGTCGGTGATCTGTTCCGGCTTGTAGCCCAGGTGTCCGCCGGCCTTGGGTCCCTCGACCACGATCGCGTCGGGAACGTATTTGTAGTTGGCGAGCCATTTCTCGCAGATGAGCTTGGCGGCTCGGGCCGACGAAACGATCGGAGCCAACTTCGTCTTGCTGCCTTTGGTCAGGAACGACGGCAGGTTGAGGGGCATACCGGCCCCCGAGAAGATGATGTCGGCCTTCTCTGCGATGGCCGTTCTGACCATGTCTGCGAAGTTGGACATGGCCACCATGACATTGACGCCGATGATACCTTTGGTCTTTTCACGGGCTTTGCGCAGCTCTTCGCGCAGGCCCCAGATGCTTGCCGTATTGTAGTCTTTGGAGTGTTCCCGGTAGATGACGCCCAGTCCGGCCGAGGAGATCACTCCCACACCGCCTTGGTTGGCTACGGCCGATGCGAGTCCCGAGAGGGAGATGCCTACGCCCATACCGCCCTGAATGATGGGAAGACGGGCCAGCAGATCGCCGATTTTCAATGTTTTCATAGTTAAAGTTGCTTTGAATTTATATTTTTCCTTTCTCTCCGTACGTCGTGCCCGCCGATCGTGTCGTATCGTTTGTCGATTCGGCTTTTTCGTAAGTTTCTCCTTGAGCGGATGTTTCGATCGGTTTCAGGTTTTCCCGAAAGGCGGCTCTGTGCGGGGAGAGTGGAGCTTTTTGTAAGTTTTGGATCCCGGGTGCCCGTAAAAATATTGTATGTAGGGTCGGGACAGTTTGTATTTCTGTTATTGTTCCGCTGTCGGTGCGACGGTCAGTTCGAGCTCCTCGAGCCGTGCCACGGGTGCGATGTCCAGGGTTGCGATATTGCCGTTCATGTAGCGGTAGTATCCTGCCAGGGCGATCATCGCGGCGTTGTCGGTCGTGAACTTGAATTCGGGCAGGAAGGTGCGCCATCCCCGTTTCCTTCCCTCCTCCGTGATGCCGTTGCGGAGCCCTGAATTGGCCGATACGCCGCCTGCGATGGCGATGTCGCGGATCCCGTACTCCTTGGAGGCTTTTACGAGCTTGTCGAGCAGAATTTCCACGATGGTCGTCTGCAGCGAGGCGCAGAGGTCGGCTTTGTTTTTCTCGATGAAATTCGGATCTTCGGCCATTTCGTCCCGCAACGTATAGAGGAACGAGGTTTTGAGTCCCGAGAACGAGTAGTCGAAACCCTCGATGCGGGGTTTGGCGAAGCGGAACGCGTGCGGATCGCCCTCCTTGGCCAGTTTGTCGATCACCGGCCCGCCCGGATAGGGCAGCCCCATGACTTTGGCGCACTTGTCGAACGCTTCGCCCGCCGCGTCGTCGATCGTCGTGCCGACGATCTGCATGTCGAGCGGACCGTCCACTTTTACGATTTGGGTATGTCCTCCGCTGACCAGCAGGCAGAGGAACGGAAAGTCGGGGTGCGGAAGCTGTCGGTCGGGCAGGTCCAGAAAGTGGGAGAGGATGTGCCCCTGCAGATGATTGACCTCCACCAGCGGAATGTCGTGGGAGATCGAGAGTCCTTTGGCGAACGATACGCCCACCAGAAGCGATCCCAGCAGACCGGGGCCGCGCGTGAAAGCGATCGCGTCGATCTTGTCGATCGTCACGCCGGCCTCTTTCAGGGCCGTATCGACTACCGGGACGATATTTTGCTGGTGGGCCCGGGATGCTAGTTCCGGGATCACGCCGCCGTATTTTTGGTGCACGGCCTGCGAGGCGATTACGTTCGAGAGGAGCGTCCGGTCGCGGATGACTGCGGCCGAAGTGTCGTCGCAGGAGGATTCTATGCCTAAAATGGTAATGTCCATGTGATTTTTGTGTGGCAAAAAACTTTACAAAGATAGTGAAAGCCGAGAGAAAATGGGAACTTGTTCCCATTTTTCCGAGGTACATCCTATCCAAGACTATGTCAAAGATACGAATAAGCCGAGCGCAAAAGCAAATTTATTTGTGTTTTTCCGAGGCGGAATTATCCGAATAAAAATCAAAGATACGGAATAAAATCCGAAATGATTCGCCGATGTCCGTATTTATTTCGGGCGGCAGCCGATACCGGGTCTCTGTCCGGGTTTCGGAAAAACTCCGAAATGCGATTGGCAACAGGTTTGCGGTTCTGTATTGTACCGGGCGCAGATTTTTACCGGTCGTTGCGGGAGGGCTTCGCGGCAAGTTCTTCGAACGGTGATTTTTAACGATAAATATCCGGTCTGCCGGATGTTAAATCCCGAAATTTGCTTAAATTTGCAATTTATTAAAAACGGTTTTGTCGGATAATGCGCAGGATAGTGAACATACTGGCCAAGATGGTGTCGGCGATCGTGCTGGCGCTGATCTTTCTGCCTCTGTTGGTCGCCCTGTTGTTCGAGATTCCTGCCGCTCAGAATTTCGTCGCTCGGGAGGCGACGGAAATAATCTCCCGCAAGCTCGGTACCCGCATCAGTATTGACCGGGTGGATATCGGCTTGTTTTACCGCGTTTCGCTCGACGGATTCTATGTCGAGGATTTCCAACGGGATACGTTGCTTTATGCCGGCCGTCTGGATGCCCGGATCAAGAGCCTCGGCCTGTTCGGGGGAGGGCTCGTTTTCAGCCGGGCCGTTTTTGCCTGCGCGAAACTCCCGACGGGGAGATGAACATCAAGCAGGTGGTCGATAAACTCTCCAAAAAGGACAAGGCCCGGGCGGAGGGAAAATTCAGGCTGGAGATCGAGCGCCTGGAAACGGAGGGGCTGGATTTCTGCATGGAACGGCTGGAGCACCGCAATCCGTCGTACGGAGTGGATTTCGCCGATATGCACCTGATCGACATTCGGGCCGAACTGAAGAATTTCACCATTGACGGTCCGGTGATCCATACCGACATCGGGCGTTTGGCGATGCGCGAGCGCAGCGGATTTGTAGTCGAAGACCTGGCGGGCTGTCTTTGTATCGCCAACGGCTGTATCGATATCCGGGAGGGACACATCCGGACGGCGAAGTCGAATATCGAGTTGCCTTCGCTTTCGTTGATCGGATTGGATTGGGCTCTTTACAAGAATTTCGTCGAGGAGGTGGACGTTACGGCGCAGGTCGTCAATACGACGCTGTCGTCCGACGACATCGCCTATTTCTCGCCCAAAATGAAGGATTGGCACCTGACGCTGACCGACGTGAATGCTGATGTGAGCGGTCCTGTGGCCGATATGTCGGGATCGCTGCGCTCGGTCCGCACGGGAGCCGACACGAAGCTGTCGGTCGATTTCGCGGCGCAGGGACTGCCCGATGTCGGAAAGGGGCATTTTAAGGCCGACATTTCCGAGCTGACGACTTCGGCGGCGGATGTCGATCGGCTGGCGGCTGCCCTCACAGGCAAGAATTTGCCCGACGAGGTGCTGCGTATTGCAAAAAATGCGGGCAAAATCGGTCTTACCGGCAAATTCGACGGAACGCTCACGGCCTTTGCTGCGGATGCTGCGCTGGCGACCGAGATCGGCGGTGCGACCTGCCTGTTGCAGGTGAGCTCGCTGCGCGACGGCTGTCGCGGTGTGCTGGGCGACGTGAAAACGTCCAGTCTGCAACTGGGCGAGTTGCTGGAAAACGATCTGCTCGGTCCCCTCTCTCTGAATGTGCATGTAAACGGCGAACTCAGCTCGGAACACTCCGACGCCGAAGTGTCGGGCGAGATCCTGCGACTGGGGATCAACGGATACGATTACGATTCGCTCCGTATGAAGGGGCACCTGGTGAACCGGGAGTTCAACGGACTGATCGAAGCCCGGGACAGGAACCTGCGGTTCGATTTCAGAGGCCTGCTAGACCTGAACGACGAGCGGATGCCTCGCTATGATTTCGCGCTGGACCTTGAGGAGGCGAATCTGGCGGCTTTGGGGATCAATCGCCGCGATTCGGTGTCGGTGCTTGCCGCCCGGATCGCTGCGCGTGCCGTCGGCCGTACGCTCGACGACCTGAACGGAATAATCTTCGTCCGTGATGTATCCTATCGTTATAACGACCGCGAACTCGCGGCCGACAGCGTTGTGATCGTGGGGCGGAACAGCTTGTCGGACAAGTTTATTCGTCTGCGTTCCGATTTTGTCGATGCCGACTACGAGGGGAAGACCTCCTATAAAGAAGTATTCACCTATCTGCAACAGCGTTTCCGCGATTACGTTCCGATGCTCGACGGCGGTCCCGGCTGGCAGGCGCAGCATCCCGATACGGTAGAGTTGGCCGACGGATATTCCCAACTTACGGTCAATGTCCGGAAGATCAATCCGCTGGTCAATGCCGTCTCTTCCGGGCTGCAGATCGCGGATGGGTCGCGGTTGCAGCTGCGAATCAATCCGGCGAACGACAAACTTTCGTTCGAAGCGGCTTCGGATTATATCGAGCGGGGCCGAATGTTGGTGACGCGTCTGAATCTGGATGCTCATAACCGGGGCGACTCGCTCGTTTTCGCGGCTTCGACCGAGGATCTTTATCTGAATGGCTTCCATATGAGCCGTGTCGGAATGAGCGGCGGTGCCAAGGATAACAAGCTGGAACTAATCACCGATTTCGCGGATACCCTCGACGATGTTTCCGGTCGGATCGGATTCCGTTCGGAATTCGCTCACGGGCGCGGGCCGGCAGGTAAGGGAATCGATCTCCGGTTGACTCCTTCGTACATCAGCCGGGGAGAAAAGACGTGGAATATCTATACGGACGGTATCACGGCGGATACGTCGCGGATACGCATCGATCGTTTCCGAATGGTCAATGCCGGACAGCAACTGCTGCTCGACGGCGTCGCGTCGCGCCGTTTGCAGGATTCGGTGCAATTAACGCTGCATAATTTCGAGCTGGCGCCTTTCTCGCAATTCACCTCCTCGATGGGCTACCGTGTGGACGGTCGTACCAATGGCTCTGCGACGATGAAAGCGGTACTCGGGGCGGGTGAGGTGCAGGCCGATATCGTCGTGGACAGTATTTCGATCAACGATCTCGCCGTTCCGGCGATCTGGCTGCGCTCCCGGTGGGATTTCGTACAAAACCGTGCGGGTATTCTGGTGCAGCAGCGGGAAAATCTCGATACCCTCGTCCGGGGCTTTTACGCCCCTTCGCAAAAGCGTTATTACGCCCGGGCTACCCTCGACGCAGTCGAACTTTCGGCGCTCGATCCCCTGCTGAAGGGGGTGGTCGAGAAGACGGGCGGCAATGCCGACGTCGATATCGCCCTGCGCGGCAGCGGCAAGGAGGCGACTCTTTCCGGACAGATCGCCGTGCGTGATTTCACCACGACGGTGGACTTCACGCAGGTGACTTATACGATGCCCCGGGCCGTGATCGAAGTTAGGAACAACCATTTGACCGCCGAAGGCGTGCCGCTGTACGATCCGGAGAAGAACGAGGGCCTTTTCTCGATCGACCTCAATCTGGAACATTTGTCCAATATCTCCTATTCGGTGAAAGTATTGCCGAAAGAGTTGATGGTGCTCAATACCACTTCGAAGGATAACGACCTGTTCTACGGCCGGATTTTCGCTTCGGGTTCGGCGACGATCGCAGGCAGCAAGGGCGGTGTGAAGATGGACATCGTGGCTACTACCGAGGGCGATTCCGAATTTTATATGCCTCTTTCGGGACAGTCGAATGTGAAGACGGCCGATTTCGTTACGTTCGTTACTCCCGAACAGGTCGATACGACCGACTATCTGGTGCGCAAGAAGCTGCTTTTCCAGCAGCAGGGGCGTAAAAAGGAGTCCACAGGCAGTACGATGGATATTACGATGGCCCTCAATGTGCAGGATAACACGGCTTTCCAACTGGTGATCGACCCGACTGTCGGCAATGCCCTGAAAGGTCGCGGCAACGGTATGCTCAACCTGCATATCAATCCCGGTAACGGTGTTTTCGAGATGTACGGCGACTACACGCTCACCGAAGGCAGTTACCTCTTTACCTTGCAGAATATCATCAACAAGAAGTTCATCATTGAGAGCGGTTCGATGATCCAGTGGACCGGCGAACCTGTCGATGCGCGGCTCGACATCAATGCCGTTTATAAGCTCAAAACGTCGTTGCAGCCTCTGTTGAACACTGTAACCGCCTCTTCGGACGACGACCAGAGCGGTTCCCGGATTTCGGACCGTTCGGTGCCGGTTGATTGTAAGATCCATATCGGCGGTCGTTTGAGCAACCCGCAGTTGGATTTCAGCGTGGTCGTGCCCGTTACAGATATAGAAACGCAGGCTGCGGTGGCCAGCGTGCTCAATACGCAGGAAGCCCAGGCGCAGCAGTTCATTTCGCTGGTCGCACTGGGTACTTTTTCCGGTGTGGCAACGGGTCTGGAGATGCTTACCAACCAGCTTACCAACTGGTTTTCGACAGATGATTACCGGATCATCCTGAACTACCGGGCAGGCTCCGAAATGACCGGTGACGAGGTGGATTTCGGCTTCTCCACCAATTTGATCAACAACCGTCTGCTGGTCGAGGTCGAAGGCAACTACATCATCGACAACAAACAGGCCGTAAGCAACAATGTTTCCAACTTCATGGGCGAAGCGCATGTGACGTGGCTGATCGACAAGTCGGGCAACCTGCGTCTGAAGGCGTTCACGCAGACCA
>OHNH01001269.1_pt1 | contig 10207 bp, 10 predicted proteins | sample 1569561 | NCBI WGS metagenome assembly OHNH01 (sample SAMEA3879510, study PRJEB24766) | human gut metagenome | biome: human-associated habitat; feature: feces | place: USA | collected 1985/1987
TGTAGGGCGCTGTATTGCATTGCAATCAGTGCCCTTTTTTGCATCAGGTGAGCAGTGCCAGGCGGAGTTTTGCCTTCATTTCCGGGTCGGTACCCTTCAACAATTCCAAAAGAGCTGTCATGGAGATGGTGGGGTAGGAGAACGCATCAGGAAAAAAGAAATTTCAAACCGGATTTACAGAAATATGGAGCAAGAAAAAAATACGACCCCTTCAGAAAATTCCAAAAGGGTCGTATTTGGCTCAAATCAGGTTTATAAAAAATGGAGGGATTTGAAAAAAGGTATTATTTGTGTGCCTGCACGGGTGCATGATTTTTCTTCAACAGCACAGCGCATGCAATGGTAATCACAAAGCCGATCGCAATTAGTGTGTAGACCAGAGCAGTGCCGGCGTACTGCGTTCCGGGAGTGTGTACGCGAATCTCGCAGATTCCCCACTCGCTGATGGCAGCAAGGATACCGCAGAAGACGCCTCCAAGGTAGGGGTTGCCTGTGTGCTGGTACAGAAGACGGCAGATCAGGATGGCGACAAAGATGAAGCCGGGCAGTGCGTACACTGCAGTTGCCGCAGAGGCCAGGCCTCCAAACATGGGATTTGAGCCGGTGGACTTGAAGATACCATAAACGTAACAGAGGATGAACAGGGTGGGCGCCGAAGCGATGAAGCTGATCAGAAGGTTGGAGAGCAGCTTTTTCTTGCCGAGTGCCGTGTTAAAGTTGAAGCTGTTGACGCTGATGGACATGACAATATAGTACACGAGATACATGGGCGCAACAAGAAGCATACCCGGGACACGATTGGCACTAAACCTCATAAAGCCCCAGTAGACGATCAGGAAGTTCACATCCACAAAATAATCGACGGTAAAAACCACTAAGATCAGGGCAAAGACAGCCAGCAGAGCCACACAGATGGATTTGAGGAGTATGCGCCCGGAAATGGCGATGCCGGTATTCTGGAACGAGAATCCATGCTTTTTGCCGTAAGCCGTGTACCACACCGTGCATAGAACAAGAGTCAGTGCGCCACACAACAGGGAGATCAGACCGTGGTAAGTGGGGTTGGCCGAGTGGAAAATCACATCGCGGTAGGAAGCCAGGCCCTGTTTATTCAGGAACCGAATAATGAGGATAGACAGGACAGCACCGATGATCTGGATGCCCCAAAACCATGCAACTGCGCTCTTGTCTCCAACCGGGCGAAGGTCCTGTTCGCCATGGTCGGCACACTGGAATGCCTTGACAGAGCGCACAAGCCAGACCATCAGAGAACCGGCAAACAGCAGCAGACCGGACAGGGCGATGATTTTGAAGATGTTCCAGATAGTGTAGGTGTAGCTGTTGGTACTCAAAGCAGTACCAGTGGGCATAACGCGGTTAAAGAAGGTTAGCACGCGGTTCATAACCAGCGGAGACCACCAACCAGACATATGAGTTTCGTTGGAAACAAAAATCTGGCGACTTCCGGTCTTTCCACCGTAATCCTGCTCATAAACGATCTCTGCTACGCGCTGCTCGCTGGTGGCTGCAGGGTCGATACCAAAATACAGGAAAGACTGTGCACTGTTGTTGATCACATATTCCGCTGGGCTGGAAAGGTTGGCTGCGTATTTGTTGGCATCGTTGGAATAGGTGCCGTTATCGTTTGCTTTTTCCGAGAAGAAAAACTCGTCGTTTTTATCTGCGAGGACTGCGACATCGCGAGCACCGTAAACATCGGTGTAGCCTTCGCTGTTACGCACAATAGGATCGCTGTGAATCAGGAAGATGGCCTTGACAACATTCAGGCTGTCGTTGTCGCACTGCAGTGCTTCACCGGCTGCCTTGCCACCGCGGGAGTAGCCCAGCAGTGAGATGCGGTCGGTGTCAACGTAGGGCAGAGTCACACCGTAGCGCACAGCGTCATAAAGGCCGCGGCCCTGGGTGAGCCATTCGGAGTCGCGCAGAGGTTCGCTTTCACCCATGCCGTACATATCCACACCGATTGCTACATAGCCGCGGCGAGCAAGTTCGATGCAATAGTGTTGCATTTCCTCTTTGTTGTTATTGCCGCCGTGCTGCACAAAAATGGTGGGCGCAGGCGTTTCGGAAGTGGCATTCTCCGGAATATAAACATCCATCGCAAGGGTATGACCGGATTCGGATTCAAGGGTGACATTCCGAATGATCGTTTTACCGGAGTTTGTCTGTAAGATAAAGGAACCGGCGATGCCTACAATAATGAGTGCGATGCTGATAATGAGACTGATTGACGACTTTGAAAGTTTTTTCTTGTTCATATGGGAGACCTCCTTTTTGAATCGGATTTTCAGAATAGAAAATGGGGACACAATGCATCTGGCATGATGCATTGTGTCCCCATCTCCACTCTCATAGGACGCTTTCAGTATAGCATTTTGCAACAATTTGTCAATATAAAATAAACAATATGAAAAAGATTTAAATAAAATAAACAATCCTGAACAAGATTCATGGCTCCGCCGCTCTTTGGCTTCCTCCCGGCAGGGCGCCGGAAAATGGGGATTCCCTGATGAAAACGGTGTGTACTCCCCTGCCGATAAACCGGAATAAGCTGATCGCCATGACCCTTCAACACCTGAAGTATGTGCAGCGTTCCGGGCAGGGCGTGGATATCATGTTCCAGAGTATGCTCACCGAGGGCAAACCCTACCCGGAGTATGCCAGCACGCCCAACTCTGTCCGGCTGACCCTTCGCAGCACGATGGAGAACCAGAGCTTCGTGCGTTTCATCGCAGAGACGCAGGATAAGCGGTCCAAGATGTTCACGCTGTCGGAGCTGATGATTCTGCACTATCTGCGGGAGCACCAGAAAATCACCCTGAAACAGGCGGCAAAGACGATTCAGGAAACCGATGACAATGCCCATAAGGTTCTGAACAGTCTCCGGGACGAGGGGCTTCTGGAACTCAACGGCAAGACCTATATGCTGTCCCTCAAGGTCTACGAAACGGTGAAAACCGATGTGGCCTATGTGCAGGATAAGACGGTCAGCCAGATTCAGGCAAAGGATCGGATTCTTGAATATCTGAAGCATAAGCCGTCGATTACGAATCAGAAAGCTCAGGAGCTGTGCGGATACACAAAAGATCAGGCATACCGTATTCTCCGAAAGCTTGTAGAAGAAGGGAAGATTGAAGTAAAAGGAGTAGGGCGCGGAAGAAGATACTGCTTAAAAGAAAATCAGCGATAAAAACGCGCGCCGCGCGATTATTACGCGCAAAGAAACGCGCGATTTTTTCGGGAGAGAGCAGAAAATGACTGCAATTCGATAAAAACAGAAATCGTCAATCGCGCGCCGAAACGCGCGCCGCGCGATTGGCGGTTTTGCCGCGCGTTTTCTAAGGCTCAATCTTCCAGCCTGCCGTGGTCGCAGCCGAGAGAAAGATAACGCTCCATCTCCCCTCTCAGCACCATCTGTGCGTACTCCAAGGGCTTGTTATAGAGCAGCCAGTCCAGCTCTGCCTGCTGTGCCGGGGTGTTGCCGTATTCGTCCTCCACGGCGATGCAGTCGATGGCAACAGCAGAGCTATCCGCGAATCGGGTTTCTACCCGGTTGGTGTCCATGTTGTAGCGGCAGGAAAGCAATTTCATCATAGTCGTATCCTCCAAGACTTGATTTTTGGTGTGCGGTCACTTGAACAGCGCGGCAAAAGACAAACCCACCCCTTTTCAAAAAATTTTCAAGAAGGTAGTAAAACACGTTTTATTTTGCCCTTATAGAAGAGCGATGCAAAGCGCAGCAGGATTACAGGTTGCTGTTTCCGGCTGCGCTTTGTTTTTGCCGGCACACAAAAACAAAATAGCAGGAGGTGCAAAATGAAACGGGTCTATTTCAGATCTTCCTATTATAATGAGATCCTGCATGAGCTGCGAGGTATCAGCATGGAGATCCGGGATGAGCTGGATCTATGCGCCACGGAGTTTTGCGATTTAACAGGATGAAGGGGCTGAATACGGTGCTGCACCTTTATAAGGATGCCAGCAATTACACGGAATGGTTTGTCCTGCAGGTGGAACAACTGCAGCAGCGGGCAGTGAAATTGTTTTTTGGGGTGGATCTGGAATGATATTATTTGAAAGCCAGGAGAGCTGCCCCATTCTGCGCAGAAGTTTTTATGACGGCGCATTTTTCTGCATTTTGCACAAGCTTCTTTCATTTTGGCTAAAAAAGAGCCATAAACAACATTTTCTGCCACATTGTCGCTGGAAAGTTTCTGTGTTTTGCGGTAAAATGTGGTTAGTGCTGGAAAGACAGGCGAAACTGCCTGTTTTTTGGCACGCAGGAAAGGTTGGTCTGGTATGAAAGAGCAGGTTTCTGCCAGCGTTGCCGGGATGATCCCGGCAGCTGACATCGAAACGCCGGACGACGCCCTGATGCCGGAGGCACAGCCTCAGCCGCCCAACCCCCAGGCTCCACAGCCACCGATCCGGGAAGGCCGGGACTGCATCTGAGAGCAAGGGCAGCAGCCCAAGCCCTATCTTTTTGCGCCGCACAAACGGCCAGGGAGATGGGGCTCTTTTTTGTATGGACGGCGGCGGTCAAAAGGAAATTTCCCCGGCAGAAAAAACTATCTTGCAAACTATAAAATAGGCTATATAATAGAGCTTGGTCTGCGGTGTGCGCAGGCCGGGTTGCTTGTGTGGAAAGGAATACAAAAAAAGACTATGAGCTCCAAGAAAATGACCCTTACCGAGGGGCCGCTGGCGCGGCAGATCCTGCTGGTCAGCCTGCCGCTGGCCCTGTCCAACCTGTTGCAGGTGCTGTTCAATATGTCCGACATTGCGGTGGTCGGGCGGTTTGCAGGCTCCACAGCCCTGGGCGCGGTGGGGTCCACCAGCATCTTCGTTACCCTGTTCACGGGTTTTCTGATCGGCCTGAGCAACGGCATCAACGTGCTGGTGGCCCGGTTCTATGGTGCCCGCAGCGAGAAGGGCGTGCATAATACGGTCCATTCGGCGCTGATCGTCAGCCTGGCAGCGGGTTTTATCCTGCTGGTCATCGGGCTGGCAGGCTCCCCTGCCCTGCTGCGGCTTTTGAACACCAAGGAGGATCTGCTCCCTGGGGCGATCTTGTATCTGCGGGTGTATTTTCTGGGCATGCCTGCCCTGGCTTTGTATAACTACGGCAGCGCCGTATTCAGCGCCATTGGCGAGACGAAAAAGCCGCTGATCTACCTCTCCTTTGCAGGCGTGCTGAATGTGGCGCTCAACCTGTTCTTTGTCATCTTCTGCCGTCTGGACGTGGTGGGCGTGGCCCTGGCCAGTGCGCTGTCGCAGTGTGTTTCGGCCTGGCTGATCCTGCGGGCGCTGACCCGTGTGCAGGACACCTACGCCCTGGACTGGCGCAGTGCCCGGCTGGACCCGGCCATGACCCGGAGCATCCTGGCCCTGGGTCTGCCGGCTGGTTTTCAGAATGCGGTCTTTGCCATTGCAAACCTGTTTATCCAGGCAGGCGTCAACTCCTTTGATTCTCTGATGGTCAAGGGCAACTCTGCCGCCGCCAACGCCGATGCCCTGCTTTATGATGTGATGGCGGCCTTCTATATGGCTTGCGCCAGCTTCATGAGCCAGAACTATGGTGCAGGCAAGATCGACCGCGTAAAGAAGAGCTTCGTCATCTCTCTGGGCTACTCGTTTGGGGTGGGCCTGGTGCTGGGCGGCGGACTGCTGGTGTTTGGGCGGCAGTTCCTGGCGCTGTTCACCACCGAGGAGGCGGTCATTGATGCAGGCATGAAACGGATCACGGTCATGGCACTGGCCTACTGCATCTCCGCCTTTATGGACTGCACCATTGCGGCAGCCCGTGGTCTGGGCCATACCGTGGTGCCCACGATCATTGTGATCCTGGGTTCCTGCGTGTTCCGGGTGATCTGGGTATACACGATCTTTGCGCACTTCCACACCATTCCAGCGCTGTACCTGCTGTACCCCTGCTCCTGGATCATTACTGCCATTGCGGAGATGGTCTATTTCGTCCGTTGTTACCGCCAGGCTGTGCGGATCTATGCACCGCAGACCTGACTGTTTTGCAAGCGCACCCTGCGGGGTGCGCTTTTTTTGTGCGGGCGGCTCTCCTGCTGGATGAAGGCGGACAATACCCACAAGAAAAGAATCTGAAATTTGGCGAGATTTCCTAAAAAAATCCACACAAATTTTGATGGATTGTGTTATAATGATAAATACAGAACGTGGCAGTTTTTGTAAACTGCACGATACAACGAGGGAGTCGGCAAGGGCCGGGCTCCCGGCAAGGAGGCGATACCCCATGGCACAGATCCGCTCCCAGCCTTTTGGTGTGACCAAGGCCGGTGACAAGGTCACCGAATACATCCTGTCCAACCCCGGCGGGTTGACCGTAAGTGTGCTGAACTATGGCTGCGTGGTGCGCAGCATTGTGGTACCGGCCAAGTGCGGGCCGGTGGACGTAGTGCTGGGCCATGACACCATGGCAGATTATGAGGAGGACTTCTGCTCCTCTGGCAGCACCTGCTGCGGCGCATTTGTGGGCCGCTATGCAAACCGTATCGAGAATGCCTGCTTCAGCGTAGGGGGACGCACCTATCACCTGGAGCCGAACAATGGCAAGAACCACCTGCACGGCACTTTCCCCACCAAGCTGTACCAGAGCAAAGCCTTTGGCGACACCCTGCTGATGGAGGCGGAAAGCCCCGACGGAGAGGATGGTTTCCCGGGAAATCTGAAGATCGCGGTGCGCTATACCCTCACCGACGACAACCTGTTCCGCATGGATTACCGGGTCTCCTCGGACGCAGACACCATCATCAACCTTACCAATCACAGCTACTTCAACCTGGACGGCGGCGGCAATGTGCTGGGGCAGAAGCTGCGTCTGTACGCTTCCCGCTATCTGGAAGGCAATGAGGAGACCTGCCCCACCGGGCGCATCCTGCCGGTGGCTGCCACGCCGATGGATTTCCGGGCGGGCAAAGTGCTGGGCCGTGAGATCGATACCGGCTACCCCCAGACCACCATGGTGGGCGGCGGCTATGACCACTGCTATGTGCTGGACCGGGAGCGCGGCTCCAGCCAGAGCCTGGCAGCCTGGGCCAGCAGCGATAAGACCGGCATCAGCATGAAACTGTATACCAGCCAGCCGGGCATCCAGCTGTACACCGGCAACTTTTTGCAGGACTGCCCCACTCTGGGCAAAAACGGCCAGAAAATGGACAAATACAGCGGCTTTGCGCTGGAGCCGCAGCACTTCCCCTGCAGTCCTTCCCACCCGGACTTCCCCTCTACGGTGCTGCGGGCGGGCAAGGTGTTCCGTTCCACCACCTCGCTGCGGTTCTTTACCGGCAAACAGTGCGGGCGGCTGTAACGCACTCCCCCTTTTTCTTGATACGATCCCAAAACCACCCGTCACCCGCTGCAAAGCGCTGTGGCGGGTGGTTTTTTGTGGGACGGATATGGTATAATGAAGCCGGTTTTGAACACTGCACAGCAAAGAAAAGGAGCAGACGTATGATCCGAGGCGTGATTTTTGATATGGACGGCACGATGTTTGACACCGAGCGGATGTGGGCCACCTTCTGGGTGCCTGCTCTGGCCCGGCTGGGGCTGGAATACCGGGAGGGCCTGGCCGAAGCGGAGCGGGGCACGGCGGGAGAAACGTCCCTGGCCATCGTCCGGCAGTTCTATGGGCCGGACTGCGACGCAAAGGCCATCATCGATAGCCTGCATCAGGAAGCGGATGCGGCGTTTTCGGCTGCGCCGGTGCCCAAAAAGCCCGGCCTGGACCCGCTGCTGGACTGGCTGGAGGGCCAGGGCATCCCTATGGCGGTGGCTTCCTCCAGCCGCCTGGCGGGGATCCGCCGCAATCTGGATGCCTGGGGCATGACAGATCGGTTCCAGGCGCTGCTCTCCGGGGAGCAGGTGCAACATTCCAAGCCGGACCCGGAGATCTTTCTCCGGGCAGCTCAGGCGCTGGGGGTAGAACCGGCGGAGTGCCTGGTGCTGGAGGATAGCTATAATGGGGTGCGTGCCGGTGCAGCCGGCGGCTTTGTCACGGTCATGGTGCCGGACCTGGTGCCCGCGGATGAGGAGATGCGCCGCCTTTATACAATGGAGTGCCGCAGCCTTTCTGAGGTGCTGGATAAACTCCGCTCCGGGGAACTGTAAAGAGAGCGAAGCCGTGACGGAGAGGGTTGGTTTTAGGACGAACCCTCTCAGTCGCCTACGGCGACAGCTCCCCCGAAGGTGGAGCCCTTGGCAGAACCGGCAGGTTTCGTCCTTATAGGTCAACGGCTAGAAGAAGTCGGCCGACAAGTGGTAAACTTTTCGCCCCTGCCAAAGCCTCTCCCTTTCGGGAGAGGTGGCACGGCGAAGCCGTGACGGAGAGGGTCGTTTCCGGACGAACCCTCTCCGCCTCTTTGTACTCGACCACTTGGTTCCCTTTCCCTGTTTGACATCCCCGCTTAAACCCGTTACAATAAAAATATTTCCCGCAGGGAATAAAAGAGAGGGAAAGGTTGGGAAAGGACATATGATCGAGTTTATCACCACCGTCAATCAGGCGGTCAACAATTTCATCTGGGGCGTTCCGGCCATGGTGTGTATCATCGGGGTGGGCCTGTGGCTCAGCGTCCGCACGGGCTTTATCCAGCTGCGCAAATTCCCCTATGCCATCAAGACGACGCTGGGCCGGATGTTCCGCAAAAAAGATGCTTCGGATGGGACCATCACTCCTTTTCAGGCGGTGTGTACGGCGCTGGCGGGCACGGTGGGCACCGGCAATATTGCAGGCGTGGCCGGTGCGATCGCCATTGGCGGGCCGGGGGCAGCCTTCTGGATGTGGTGTTCTGCGCTGCTGGGCATGTGTACCAAGTATGCCGAGGTGACCCTGGCGGTCCATTTCCGGGAGAAAAGCGCAGGCGGCGAATGGCTGGGTGGGCCGATGTATTACATTAAAAACGGCCTGGGCCGCCGTTGGCAGGGTCTGGCTGTGCTGTATGCTGTGTTTGGCGTGCTGACTGTGTTTGGTACCGGCAACGCCACCCAGGTCAATACCATTACAGCCGCCATTGATACGGCGCTGCTGGAATTTGGTGTGGTGGGGGCGGGGTCCCTGCCTGCCCTGAACCTGGGGATCGGGATCCTGGTGGCCATGATAGTGGCTATGGTGCTGCTGGGGGGCATCCAGCGCATCGGCAAGGTCAGCGAAAAATTGGTGCCGCTGATGGCGCTGCTGTACATCCTGCTGTCGGTGGGGGTGGTGGCTCTCAATCTGCCCCGGCTGCCGGAGGTGCTGGCTTCTATTATAAAAGGAGCGTTTGACCCCCGTGCAGTGACCGGCGGTGTTGTGGGCAGCGTGTTCCTGAGTATGCAGAAGGGCGTTTCCCGGGGCATCTTCTCCAACGAGGCGGGTCTGGGCACGGGGTCCATCGCCCATGCCTGCGCAGATACCAAAAAGCCGGCGGCACAGGGGATGTTCGGCATCTTTGAGGTGTTTGCGGATACCATCGTGATCTGCACCCTCACCGCTTTGGTGATCCTGTGCAGCGGTACGCCGGTGCAGTATGGCGCAGCGGCGGGCGCAGAGCTGACCATTTCGGGCTTTACGGCTACTTACGGCGGCTGGGCTTCCCTGTTTACGGCGGTGGCGCTGTGCTGCTTTGCTTTCTCCACCATTTTGGGCTGGGGGCTGTATGGGTCTCGGTTCGTTGCCTTCCTGTTCCGCTCGGATAAGGTGGTGCGGCCGTTTTTGGTGGTGTACTCGTTTGTGGCGATTTTGGGCGCAACGGTGGACCTGGGGCTGCTGTGGAGCATTGCGGAGACGTTCAATGGCTTGATGAGCATCCCGAACCTGATCGCTCTGCTGCTGCTCTCCGGCACGGTGGTGCGGCTTACCAAAGAATATTTTGCAAAAAAAGCGGAATAATGCAAAAGCCAGGGCGGATGCCCTGGCTTTTTGTGTTTGCAGTAACTTCCCTCTTGTTAGACAATCCGAGCGGTTGACCACCGCGGGCTAACCAAAGCCCCGCAGGGGCTTTGGTTGCTCTGACTCCGATGTCGTCAGAGCCGCCCTGTTCGAATCCTCCCGGCGCACCTAAAAAGAAAAGCAGATACACGAATGTGTATCGGTCAGCGTCTTCCCTCTTGTTAGACATTCCAAGCGGTTGACCACCGCGGGCTAACCAAAGCCCCGCAGGGGCTTTGGTTGCTCTGA
>OHNH01001297.1_pt1 | contig 10012 bp, 7 predicted proteins | sample 1569561 | NCBI WGS metagenome assembly OHNH01 (sample SAMEA3879510, study PRJEB24766) | human gut metagenome | biome: human-associated habitat; feature: feces | place: USA | collected 1985/1987
GGCACACGTTATACGGGAGCATTTACAGTTTCCCCTGGTAAGACGGTGAAGGCGGTCGCAGTCTGCAATAAATATGCGGACAGCAGTGTTTCATCGAAGAAACTCGCAAAGCTGACAACTTATAAGATCACATTCAAGAGCAATGGCGGCAAGGGAAGCATGAGCAAGCAGAGTATGGCAAAGGGTGTTTCCACCGCGATCTCAAAAAATAAGTTTTCGAAGAAATATTATACGTTTACAGGCTGGAATACCAAGGCAAACGGAAAAGGTAAGTCTTATAAAAACAAAGCAAAGATCAAGCTCACGAAGAACATTACACTGTATGCACAGTGGAAACTTACGAAATATAAGATTACCTATAAATTAAACGGTGGAAAAAATGCCAAAAAGAATCCGACTGCATATACATACAAGACTTCGACGATCAAACTGAAAAATCCGACAAGAAAAGGATATGTATTTAAGGGATGGTATTTAGATAAGAAATTTAAAAAGAAAGTTACTGTCATCAATAAAGGAAGCAGCGGAAATAAGACACTGTATGCAAAGTGGAAAAAGAAGTAATTTATGAATTACAGCTTTTTACCTTAAGGTTTTCTTAAAACGTGAAAATAAGATGGTAAAAAAGTCATAAAAAGTGGTATAATAACAGAAACGGTGCAAAAGAGCACAAAATAATTACGTTGAGAGGTATTTAGTTTGAAGAAAAGAGCAATTTTAATGCTGACTGCGCTTGCAATGGCGGCATCCATGGCGGCATGCGGCGACAAAAAAACAGACGAGACGGCGGTTGATTCGACAGAAGTTGCCATGACAGAGGCTGAAACCGAGAGTGAGGAAGTACTTCCGGAGGGAATGTACCGCAGTGAGCTGACAAACGAGCTGATTGATGAGAGTCTTAAAAATCAGAGACCGATCGCAGTTATGGTGGACAATGAGTCTATTGCACTGCCACATTACGGTTTATCACAGGCAGACGTTGTCTATGAGATGATGAACAGCACATTAAACGGCAGAATCACCAGATTTATGGTACTTGTCAAAGACTGGGAAAACATCAAACAGTTAGGAAGCATCCGAAGTGTGCGTCCGACGAATATCCTGATTGCATCCGAGTGGAATGCAGTCATCTGTCATGATGGCGGTCCATTCTATATTGATGAATATATGGCAGATCCGAGTGTGGATAATTTTAGTGGTACATTCTCACGTGTGGATAACGGCAAATCAAGAGAATATACCGAATATATCTTACCGGGAGATTTAGACAAGAACTTCGAAAACAGTGGTGTTTCAAAAGAATATACTTCTTATTATGAGGGACCGCATTACCAGTTTGCAAGTGAGAGTAATCCGGTAGATCTTTCTTCTGCATCCGATGCAATCGATGCCAATACCGTGGATCTTCCGTTCCCACACAATGGTTCTTATTTAGAGTACAATGCGGATGACCAGCTTTACTACTACTCAGAGTATGGTAAAGCACATGTAGATCCGGGTAACGACAACAAACAGCTCTGCTTTAAGAATCTTCTGATCCAGAGCTGCGGATATACCCAGTATGATGAACACGGTTATCTGATTTTCGACTGTGTCAGCCAGGGCGGCGGATATTATGTGACCAATGGAAAAGCGATTCCGGTTACCTGGAAGAAAGAGAAGATGACTTCTCCGACCCGCTACTATGATGCAGCAGGCAATGAGATCAAGATTAATACCGGCAAAACTTATGTAGGATTTGTCCCGGTGGATGACTGGCTTGATCTTGTAATTGAATAATAAAGTGATAACGTAAAAAGATCTGTGCTTCAGAAATGGAGTGCGGATCTTTTTTTGTATTGTTATTTAGGCTTTTAAAATCGCGCGTTTTGCGGTAAAATGAAAAATATATGTGGTCAAAAACAAACCTCACGAGTCAGCAGGAAAATAATAGAATGAAAAACGGAGAATATGCAGTGGAAGAAAAGAAAGTTGCAACAGACAGGGAATATACGGTATGGGAGATCCTGCAGGGAAATCTTAAGGTATGGTGGCTGATGCTTTTTGGTGCATTGGCGGGAGCACTGCTTTTAGGGGGCTACAAATATTACTCGAACCGTTCTTTTGTTTCTGAGAAGAATTATGAGGATGATTACCGCGTCATGGCTTCTCTGATGGTGGAAGAATACAGCGGGGAGAGTGCCGCAGAGCGTGTCGGTACGGTGATCACGGTGGCAGAAAGCCGCAGCACTTATGAGAAGATGAAGCAGCTAAGCGGATATGATATGGAATATCTGGCATATCAGGATATGTTTGACTTAGAGCAGAATACTTCCTCGGATGTGATGACAGTGCATGTCAAATATCCGAGAACTTATGGGACATTCTCACTGGAAAATGAAGAAGATGCTTTGGAATTTGCAGGTTATCTGTTGGAGGCAGTCAAAGATACCGTACGGGAGAGCATTGGTAAAAACGGAGTGCATGTGTTAGATGAGCCGTATGTGGCAGATGCCCAAAAAAGGTATCTCGCCTATGCTCCGACGATACAGGAGTTTAAGCGGGAGATTGCCAAGGCAGCTGTGGCGGGAGCATTTTTTGGTGTTATTGTAGAAGTAGCGGTTTATGCGGGCGTACAGGTGTCCGGCAAAAAAGAACGGAATTTTGAGGGATAACATATGAACACGGTACGAACATTTTTAAAAAATGCTGACGTTAAAAAAATCGGCGTTGTCTCTTTTTATGCATATTTTGCAATCAACATTCTGATGAAGGCATTTTCCTATGATCACGGGGACAATATCTATAAATGGTTTTTCTATACAGCGATCCTGTTCTGGGGGATTAAAATGGTTTTTACGACCTACACCATGTGGGAAGTATTCTGGATCACAGTTATGATGGGAATCGGAGTGATGCTTTCTGTGATCACAAGACAGAATATGTGGCTGCTGTCGATCATGACGGTAGTGGCGATGAAGAACTGCCGTTTTTCGGTGATTGCACAGATCGCAGTCTGGATCCGCTGTGTGGCGGCGGTGATACTGTCAGGTGGTTCCCTGATCGGAATTTTTGATATCGGTGAAAAGACAAAACTCGATTCCGGCTATGTGGAACAGCATGTATATGGGTTTGCCATGGGAGAGCCTAATACCGCATTTCTGACGGTATTTTTGGCGTTACTTTTAGTATTATACTATAATTATGAGAAATTAAATGTCCTGTGGTGCGGAGTGACATCATTGATCGCACTTGTTTTTTACAAGATGACATTTTGCAGGACGGGAGTGCTTGTATTCTTTTTCTGCTGGGTGCTGATCTTATTTGATAAAGTTGTAAAAAGTAAAAAAATAAAATCGGTTCTGGTGTGCTCTGTACCGGTCGGTGCAGCATTTTCACTGTTTACGACACTGCTTTATAATGGAAATCATGCGCTGCTTTATAAGATTAATCATCTGGTGTCGGGAAGAGTATACATCATGAATACCTATTATAAAGATCAGGGGCTATCGCTGTTTCCGCGGACACAGGAGATTTTCTATACAAGTTATCATGGACTGATCGATAACAGTTACATGCATGTGACTTTTTATGCAGGCATCCTTGTAGCAGTGCTTTTCTTTGTAATTATCTTAAAAACCATGTTAAGATTGTACCGGATGGAGTGTTACAAAGAGCTTGTGATGATTGGTACTCTGGCGTTGTACGGTGTGTTAGAGCAGTTTGTATTAAACGGATTTATGAATATATTTTTACTTCTGTGCGGAATATTATTGTATCCGGGCATAGTGGAGGAAAAACATGAAAAATAATATTTATGTGTTAAATCAGAGGCAGGATGAAACATTTGATGCTGCGGGGAAAGCCATGCGTGACGTATTTTCCGTGCTTGCGGACAAAAAGGCGAAGATCATCTGGAGCGTACCAAAACATTGCAGTAAATATTTAAAACTGCTGGATCTGCCTTATCTGGTTTTGTTTTTGCTGTTTTGCGTGAAAAAAAGCGACAGCGTATTTTATTCGATCCCGGAGAATCATTTAAAAATCCGTCTGCTGAAAAGGTTGCAGCTCCTGAAAAAGTACCGGATCATCTGTTTTATCAATGATCTGAACGCATTCCGCTATGACGGACAGAACGATGGAGATCCCGGTGAGGTAAGGGCACTTGCCGCGGCAGATAAAATCCTTGCACCGAATGTCAATACTGTTTCCATGTTAAAGAAAAACGGTATTTCTTCAGACATGATACCGGTCGGGATCTGGGATTACCGGATGAATGAGACACAGATCGCTAAGATTCGAGAAATATCGCATGCACACAAAAAAGAAAATGCAGTAAAAATTGCATTTGCAGGGAATCTCAACAAATCAGAATTTTTGTCTGCCATGGAGATCCCTTCCGATGTCCGGATGGAATTATGGGGAAAACTCGATCCGGAGCGTGAAAAGACACTGGCAGAAGGATGCCATTATCATGGAATCCTCTCTTCCGATGAGATACCGTTTGCAGTCGGTGAAATGGACTATGGATTAGTCTGGGATGGCAGTGGAAAGGATGAGATCGAAGGCGGCCTGGGCGAATACCTTCGATATAATAACTCACACAAATGTGCATTATACCTTGCGTCCGGCATTCCGGTCATTGTATGGAGCCGGTCGGGAATGGCAAATTTTGTCAGGGAACATGCCTGCGGTATTACGATTGACCGTCTTGGCGATCTGGATCAGGCAATTCATACGGCAGATTATGAAAAACTCAAAGAAGCAGCCCTTGCGGTTGCACCGAAACTGTGGGAAGGCTATTATCTGAGCCAGGCGATAGATTCGGCCTGCGGATAAGTTTCGTATTCACACACAAAGGAGAAAAAAGTTATGAAAAAGAAATACTACCTCGAGGTCATCCGTATTCTCGCAATTTTGATGGTTATGTACAACCATTCTGCAGCATTTATGTCATTTTCCAATCAAAGTGGCGTAGAATATGCAATATCGTTTCTGTTTTCCATGGTATGCAAAGGTGCGGTGCCTTTGTTTTTCATGGTATCCGGAGCACTGTTGCTTGGAAAAAATGAAAGTGGGAAAGATCTGTTTCAAAAGAGAATTCTGCGCATGATTCTTGTAATTGTGATATTCTCGTTCCTGTATTATATGAAACTGGTTTTAAAAGGAGAACGTCCTTTTGCACCGTTTTCGTTTCTGCTGTCACTGCCGACGGATCTGGTATATCTGCCGTACTGGTTTTTATACAGTTATCTCGGTGTGCTTACGATTTTGCCGATCCTGCGCCCACTGGCGCAGAATATGTCGAAAAATACCTTCTGGTATCTGATCATTTTACAGATATTGCTGGACTGCCTGAAACCGACAGCATGGGTATTATGGGGATACGGACTCTGCGGTTATTATAATTTTAGCGGATTGTTCCAGTATGTCATTTTTTATCCACTGATCGGATATGGACTGGATCAGTATTTCAGTGAAACGAAGTTTCTGACGCCGAAGAATATCGGCCGGAATCTTGCTGTGTTTGTGGCAGCGGTTCTTACACAGATGATGGTATATAAAGACTATCTTTCAGTGGGAAATTATCAGGAAGTATACCTTGGAACATGGCTGTCTGTCCCGGTCATAGTTATATTCTTAAATACGAAACTTCTCTTTCAGGAAGAACGGCTATCAGAGCGGACAAAAAAGATTCTCGTCAGTGTCGGAGGCTGCGTATTTGGCTGTTATCTTCTTGGTGGATTTATTGGAACCGGAGGAAGGCTGGATGTCATTGCTGGCACGTTAACCCCGGTAACCGGGATGCTGCCGGCATATATCATTGAGATTATAATTGCATTCTTAATTGAAGTAGCAGTTACGTTAGTTTTGAAGAAATTACCGGTATTCCGGAAATTGTTGTAGGGAAAATAGGGATTGGATGTTTGGAACAAAAGGTGTATCGGGGTTAGTGAAAGGCAAATTGAACAAAACAGCCCGGGGTTCCGCGAATCCGGCGCCGCCAAAGCACTCGGACACACCTTTTTTCGTCCCTCAGTCATCAACCGCAGCTATGCAAAAAAGCACGTTTTTCCACTAACCGGAAACCCGTGCTTTTCGTTACTTTTAATAAAAAATCAACCAATAAAATACGTGAGTAGTCTTCGGACAACACCTCTTACCGCATTCACACCCCACATCACCACGGCATTGACCACATTCACGAGCCAAGGCTCCAGTCGTCCAATCGTCGCTTTCCGCACCTCGTTCAACAGACACGCAATGATCATAATTGCAAGCGCATAACCGATCACAAGGAATACTAAAAACCACGATCCGGCATACGGTTTAAAATCGATCCATTTTAACAGAAATGTCTGAACCGTTCCATCTAACACATAGACCGCGAGCACATTTCCGGCAGCACGGTTGATGAAACGGCTGTGAAAATTTAATTCACGAAACAGCAGTAAAACCATGACAGAACCAAATATAATGAAAATCGAACAGTCGCGGCAGAACGTTGTATAGAGCTTTCCACGGACAAAGGTCAGCGAACTGTCAGCGAGGAAAATAAAACCGATACTGAGGAAAAGTCCAAGGAACAGGCGTCCGGTGTTATGGCTGCGGTTATGATAAAGCGCAAGGTAGCGTCCGAGCAGATAGATCATAACCATGTGGACTAATCCTTTTCCACCGTCCTGCATAATTTCAAAGAATCCGAAGGTTGGGATTACGGAGAAAAGAAGCAGTAAGACGGCGAGCAGTTTTTCAAAGTTTTCCTTTGACAGCTTTTCCGGGATCTGGTTTAAAAATGGTGTTAAAAAGCAGAGGAAAAAGTAACAGCTGATAAACCAGTAATATCTTGAAATTACCGGAATACAGGATTTGATCAGTGCTTTTATACCCAGATTTCCAACTGCGATCGTACCAAATATTGTGAAAAAGATGATCATAAGGTCGAGCCGGATCAGTTTTTTGAAGTCAAAACGGATGCCGAAATAACCGGAGAGCAGGATAAAGCAGGTAACTCCCATATTAAAGACGGAGTTAACCAGTACATGGATCTCTGTGTTAAAAAATGATACGGAAGTGTCGATTCCGCCGAAAGTGTGCATCATCAGAATTCCGAAAATGCATAATAAACGTAATAATTCAAAATTAGAAGAACGATCTTTTGACATAACAAACCTCATTTTCCGTCAGATCAGACATTTTTACTGCGTTTGATCTTTAGTTTCTGCTGCCATTTTGTATTGCCATGTTTGATGTCTGCAAGTCTTCCGCGGCATTTCAACATGTATGTTACAAACTTCGCGTGTGCAGAATAGGACTGGTTTTCATAGACACCTTCCATAAAGATTTTTGTAATGTCGACAAAGTGAAGATTTAAAAACCAGGTTTTTTCATGACCGTCGATCGTATAGCAGTAAGGTCTGCCATCTTCCCAGTGCAGATTCTTTACGCTTAAGCGTTTGATATACTCATACTGGTGTTCTAAGTAACCGGAAGATTCACCCACGGAATTATCAAATACACCGTGGTCCGCATCGTCCTTTAACAGGTTTAAATATTCCCCTTCCGGAAGGGAAGAAACCCACAGATGTAATAGTGCCATCTCGCCGACACCGCCGTACATGCCGAATTTGCGGTGGACATCCCACTTTTTCATCAGGAAATCTTTGTGATTTGCATACATATCGATGCAGAAATCCGTAAATTCGCGAAGTCCCTGTGTGGTAAAATAGGAAAATCCTGCACAGGTTTTCCATTTCAGCCCGTTTCCTTTTTCAAGCATTGCAAAATCCTGTAAAAGGGGGGTTTCAGCAGCCACTTTGCAGTGACGGAACGGCTCATATTCACTGACATTTAAGTAAAGCAGAACGTCACTGTCGATAATGACACACTCCTCAAAGGAGTTGCGCTCTAAGTATTCCAGTATCAGGAAGAAGCGCTTAAAGATGCCCTCTGCCCATGCGGTCGGATATGTGGAAAGATTCTCAAAGACAGCATGAAATTTTGTCCATTTTTCGGTAATGAAGTCATTGGCATTGTGCCAGTCGTCACACCACGCTTTGTTATATTCATCGCCTAGCAAAACAACTTTTTCATTATATTTTTTTGCCTGAGCGATACAGTATTTTAAGTATTCCTGGTTCTTCTTCCCCGCAGCCTGAGCCTTTTCTCCGGTTTCGTGATGAACCATAACAGGAATGATCTTGCTCATAATAGTTTCCCCCTTAGCTATTCTTTTTTCCAGTAGGTGCCGCCTTCCACGTCACCACTTCCTTTTGGAACTTCGCTTGCCATCGGATAATGCCAGTAATCGTTATACATGGCGACGATATCCGGTTCTTCTTCATCCCAGCGTCTTCCTTTTAAACCAAACAATATCTGCAGACAACCACCGAGATGGATAGCCTGTTTGCCCATTTTTTTGATGTGGGCGGCCAGCGGATAGCCGTAGGCACCACAGCCAAGCAGGGCGATGTCAAAGTCAATTTTTTCACATTCTTCGCACATATAGTCAAGTGCGTCAAACCATGTGGAAAAACGCGGATCTACAGCGCTGCCAGCAGTCTGTACAGCTTTTAAGGTCTTTAATTCGAACTCCGGCAGGATATCCGTGCATGGGAAGAGTTTGTCAAAATGTTTATACTGATCCTGGATCGACTCTTCAAACGGATGAACAACAAGTACCTTTTTTTCGGCAAGTGCAGCAGACCATGGGTTTTTGCTGCGCCATGGCTCTAAAGAGATCAGCCGGCAGGTTGCGCTTAGATCGTTACAGTATCTGCGGATGTAATAATCCTCACAGGCATTCTGCCATAAACCTAAAATATCGGTCTGCCGGCAGGCGTCCTTCATGATATCGTTAAAACGCGGCAGAAGGGATGTATCATTGGGGAAAAAACCGGCGCAGGTAAAAAGCTGTTCGCAGGCTTTCTCTTTTTTGTTTTCCATATGAAATTCGGCAACACGCATATTGAAAAGTTCAACGGCACCAAAGCGGCCCATCATAAATGGTCTGCCGGACTTGATGAGTTCTGCCGTGTATGTGTTTAAGGCATCCGTACCATAAAAAGGTTTACCGACATAATGCCGGTAAAGAAAATCCGGGTCACCTGTTGCCTGCCGCAGTTTGTTACGCAGACAGTATTTTAACTGATAATAAGAGGCTCCGAGGATTGTACCCATCTTAAGAACACTCCTTTCTGATCACAGTACATAGATATAAACATCATAAACAATGCTTCCTGTGGTGTCAAGGAAAATGGAATGGTGCCGGGAATCTACTGTTTGACACGTCCTATACATTTTTGATACAATAAAGATTATATGAAGTTAGGAAAATAATAAATGGAAAAAGGAGAAGATATGAATACGATCAGATGGAAAATGCCGGATCAGTATCTGACTGAGTGGTACCGGAATCTTTCGGGAGCGGTAAAGACAGCTTTTTATGCTGCTTTTGCAGCAGGGCTTGCAGCTCATTTGTATCAGTTCACCAATAAATTATACAATTATGATGAGCTTGCGAATACACCAGGAGGTATCGGATTAAGCACAGAACAGGGAAGATGGCTGTTAAACTGGATGGGGCGTTTTATGCGTTCTGTATTTGGAGGTTCTTATTCACTGCCTTTTTTTAATGGAATCTTTGCACTGCTGTTCCTTGCCTTATCAGCGGGAATGGTCGTATCTGTATTTCAGGTAAGAAACAAACTGACTGCGGGGCTGATCGGAGGACTTATGACAGTATTTCCGGCAGTTGTGTCCATGTACTTTTTTATGTTTCTGGCACTTTATTATGCAATAGGCATTTTTTTCAGTGTGTTTGCTGCGTGGCTCACTGTGAAATATCCGAAAAATATCATTGCAAATATAGCAGCAGTGGTAATGATTGCATGTTCCCTTGGTGTATATCAGGCATACTTCCCGGATACCGTGTGCATTCTTCTTATAGTGGTGATCTTAAAAGCAGCATTTGGCGGTGTGAAGGAGAAAAAGGAATCCCTCCCGAACTACAAGAGAAAATCTTTGTACCTTT
>OHNH01001304.1_pt1 | contig 9971 bp, 9 predicted proteins | sample 1569561 | NCBI WGS metagenome assembly OHNH01 (sample SAMEA3879510, study PRJEB24766) | human gut metagenome | biome: human-associated habitat; feature: feces | place: USA | collected 1985/1987
GGAATCGGACCGGGAGATGAAGTGATCACTACATCGATCACATTTGCAGCGTCATCAAACTGTGTATTATATTGTGGTGGTACACCTGTATTCGCAGATGTTGATCCCAAAACTTATAATATTGATCCGGAAGATATAAAACGAAAGATCACGGATAAGACAAAGGCGATCATACCGGTTCATCTTGCAGGACAGCCATGTGATATGGATGCAATCCATGCGATCGCGAAAGAACATCATCTGGTTGTCATTGAGGATGCTGCACATGCGCTTGGTTCGGAATATAAAGGAAAAATGATCGGATCAATGTCAGATATGACAACGTTTAGTTTTCATCCGGTAAAACCGATTACAACCGGTGAAGGCGGTATGATCGTAACGAATGATGAAACATTATACAAGAAACTGGTATTGTTCCGCAGTCATGGAATTACAAGAGATGAAAGCCAGATGACTCGCAATGAGGGATCTTGGTTTTATCAGCAGATCGATCTGGGATATAATTATCGTATGACGGATATCCAGTGTGCATTAGGCTGTACACAGATGAAAAAGCTGGATCGTTTTATTGCACGCAGACGTGAGATTGTAGAGCGTTATAATGAGGCTTTTGCAGATTGCAAAAATATCGTTACCCCATATCAGCTTCCGGATACAAAGAGTGGATGGCATCTTTATATTATCCAGGTGAAAAATAAAGACCGTAAAGAAGTATTCGATGCACTGCGTGCGGAGGGAATCGGTGTGAACGTGCACTATATTCCTGTTTACTATCATCCGTATTATCAGGAACACGGGTTTAAAGATGTGCATTGCCCGGTGGCAGAGGAACTGTATACACATATTATCAGTCTGCCAATTTTCCCGAAACTGACGGATGAACAGCAGGATGAAGTGATTGAGAAAGTGAAAGATTTATGTATCGAGAGTATATAGAAAAATTAATTGACTATTTGGAAACTACAACATTGTATGATAAAGATGGAATACCATATAAAGACTATGAAACGTCAATGAAGCAGTTGGTGGAAGTGTTTACAACTGTTAAACAGGCAGGAAAACAGGTGTTTTTTATTGGCAATGGGGGAAGTGCTGCAATAGCCAGTCATATGACGGCAGATTTTATGAAAAATGGTGGGATGAAAACATATAGTCTGTATGATAATTCTGTTACAACATGTATGGGAAATGATTATGGATATGAATATATTTTTTCTCGTCCATTGGAGTTTTTGGCAGATGAGGATGATTTACTGATCGCTATTAGCAGTTCTGGAAATTCAAAAAATATTATAAATGCCATTCAGGTGGCTAAGAAAAAAGGATGCAGAGTAATAACATTTTCCGGTTTTTTGAAAGACAATGCCATCCGCATGCTCGGAGATTATAATTTGCATGTACCGGTATCACATTATGGAATGGTCGAATCGATCCATAATCTTATTTTACAGCAAATTGTAGACATGATTTTAGAGAGAGATGGAGAATGCTTATAACGCATGAGGGTAAAAGAATATGGAGTATAATAGAATCAGGCAGGCAGTAATACTTGCTGGTGGGTTAGGAACGCGTCTTGCACCATTTACGAAAAATAACCCGAAACCTATGTATCCGTTTGAGGGAAAACCATTTTTGGAATATCTGATCATGCAGATAAAATCTTTTGGAATTACAGAGATTGTCTTATTACTTGGATATTTACCGCAAAAAATTATGGATTATTTTGAAACCGGAGAACAATATGGTGTACGGCTGGTATACCGTGTTACTCCGCCGGAGTATGATACTGGTACACGAATGAAAGAAGCAGAAAGTGTTTTAGAGGATCATTTTCTATTATTGTACTGTGATAATTATTGTCCCATTGATTTTGATATATTACAGGAAGCTTATTTTAAAAATCATGCGATGATACAAATTACGGCTTATGCGAACAAAGATTTGTATACAAAAGACAATCTCCTGTTAAAAGATGATGGACAGGTTCTCTGCTATGACAAAAAGAGAGTTACTTCAGGATTAAAAGGTGTGGATATCGGATATGCAATCATTAATAAACGAACCTTACAGCTATTGCCGGAAGAAAATTGTAATTTTGAGGCAGTTGTCTATCCGGAAATGGTAAAAGAAGGAAAAATGTTTGCTGAGGTAACCGAGCACAGATATTATTCCGTTGGGTCATGGCAGAGAATTGAGCTGACAAGGCAGTTTTTTCAGCCTGTCAAAACAATTTTTCTGGACAGAGATGGAACCTTAAATATCAGACCACCGAAGGCATGTTATGTAGAGAAACCGGAAGAGTTCGTGTGGATAGATGGAGCGCGTGAGGCAATTGTAAAATTAAAGAATGCAGGGTATCGCATTATTCTCATATCAAATCAGCCGGGAATTGCAAGAGGGTGTCTGACAGAAGAAGCCTTAAAAAATATACATCAGAAAATGCAAAGTGAATTAGAAAAAATGGGTGGAGAAATAGACAAAATCTATTATTGCCCACATAATTGGGACGAAGATTGTGATTGCAGGAAACCGAAACCTGGAATGTTTTATCAGGCACAGAAGGATTACTCGCTCAATTTGAGAGATTGTGTTATGATAGGAGATGATGAACGCGATATGCAGGCGGCGCAGGCAGCGGGCTGTCGCGGGATTCTTGTGGATGATAACTATACGCTGAAATGTGCAGTAGATGATTTATTACGAAGTATTGGGAGATAAAACAAATGATAATATCAAAAACACCGCTAAGGATGTCTTTCTTTGGAGGAGGAACGGATTTTGCTGATTATTATGAAAACAGCCGGTATGGTTATGGGACGGTTATAAGTACGGCTTTGGATATGTATGTGTACATTATGGTTTGTAAGAGATTTGATAATAAGATCAGAGTATGTTATACCATTAACGAATTTGTGGATTCTGTGAATCAGGTGCAGCATAATATTATCCGGGAAGCATTAAAAATGCTTGATATAGAAAAAGGAATCGATATTGTATATTCCGCAGATATTCCTCTTAGTTCAGCGGGAATCGGACTGGCATCCTCGAGTGCTCTTGCGGTAGGTGTTTTGAATGCGCTTCATGCTTACAAGGGTGAACATGTTTCACCGGATATTCTTGCAAGAGAGGCGTGTGAAATTGAGATAGAACGTCTGAAGAATCCCATAGGGGTACAGGATCAGTATGCAGTTGCACATGGTGGGTTTCGCAAATATAAGTTTCACAAGGGTGGAAGTGTTACGAATGAGATGGTGATATGCAAACAGGAGACACTGGGGGAATTAAAAAATAATTTTATGCTGTATTTTACCGGGATGACCAGAATATCCTCCAATATTCTAGCAGAACAAAAGGCCAATATTTATGACAGGGAAAAAGTTCTTGATGAAATGGTAGAAATGGTTCAGATGGCAGAAAATGCATTGGCAGAGGGGAATGTCAGAAAAATAGGTGAAATGCTGGATGAGGCATGGAATCTGAAAAAGCAGATGTCCAGCGGTATCTCGAATCCACTTATTGATGAAATGTATAAAAAGGCAAAAGATGCAGGAGCCATAGGCGGAAAGATTCTTGGTGCTGGCGGGGGTGGGTTTATGCTATTGTTTGTACCAACAGAAAAGCAGGATGAAGTCAGACACGCCATGGGTGAATATAAAGAAACAAAATTTGATTTTGAGACTGAGGGATCACGCATAATTTTTACGGAGAAAAACAGGGGAGAATAAAATACAGAATGAAGAAGATTATTATTTTTGGTGCAGGTCCAACGGGAAAACGTGCATATGATTTTTATAAAGATTATTGTGATATTATAGCATTTGCAGACAATAATGAAGTATTGCACGGAACGGTTGTTGAGGGGATACCGGTAATTCCTGCGGAACAGATAAAAAATAGAGAATATGACTATATTATAATCGCTTCTGTTCCTGGATATGAGTCGATATGCCAGCAGATAAAGCATTATGGTGTTACAGGCGGTCAGATAAAAAAATATGCGCAGAGTAACAATGAAAATAGAAAGCGTGCTTTTTTTCAGTATGCGAAAGAATTAAAGGACATACCGGGAGCATGCGCAGAGGTAGGAGTATTTCAGGGGGATACAGCAAAAATAATTAACAGTGCATTTGCTGATAGAAAGCTGTATTTATTTGATACCTTCAACGGATTTGATGTCAGGGATGTGGAGATAGATGAAAAGAAAGGTTTTTCAGCAGCCCAGACTGGTGACTATTGCGATACATCTATAGAGCTTGTTTTGCAGAAAATGAAATATCCGCAGCAGTGTGTGATAAAAAAGGGGTATTTCCCGGAAACAGCAGAAGGTTTAGAAGAAACATTTGCATTTGTAAGACTGGATGTTGATATGTACCAGCCGACGAAAGCGGCACTTGAGTGGTTTGGAGAACGCATGGCAAAGGGGGGCTTCCTCATTTCCCACGACTATTATACAGAAAGCTATGGCGGTGTTGCACAGGCAATTGATGAATATGTAAATGAACATCCGGCATTGTACAGGATACCGGTCGGAGATGCGTTGAGTGTGATGTTGGTAGGATTTTAGGGGACAAATATGATTTCGGTAATTATGCTGACATATAACAGGGAAAAATACATAGCGAGAGCAATTGAAGCAATTTTAAAACAGACATATTCTGACTTTGAGTTTGTGATTGTTGATAATGGTTCGAGTGACAGAAGTGGTCAGATTGCTGATGAATATGCCAGGAAAGATGCAAGAATCAAGGTATTGCATATTGATAAAAGCACTATCGGGCATGGAAGAAATATTGGAATTGCAAATGCAAAAGGAGATTATATTGCATTTGTAGATGATGATGATGTTGCATCTCCGGATATGCTCGGATTTTTAAATCAGCTTGTGAAAGACAATCATGCAGATATTGCAATATGTGGTGCACAAAAAGATGTGAATGGTAAGATTCTTCCACATAGTATGTGGAATGAATATTGCATCTGGAGTGCAACGGATGCGGTAACGGAACTTTTAAAAAGAAAGCGCAACAATGCCGGGCTTCCTACAAAACTTATAAAACGTACATTATTTGAGCAGATTCCATTTAAAGAAGATTGTAAGTATGAGGATATCTGGATCTGCTATAAGTATATGGCGAACGCAAATAAAGTAGCTGCATATGGTTTACCAAAATATTGTTTTACCAGACATGAAAATAATAACAGTTCGTTTACCCAAAATTCGGGTCTGTGGAAAGCAGAGCAGATGGAAGAATATCTGGCAGCATTTCGAGAACGGACTGAGTACATCAGTAGTAAGCTGCCGGCGTTAGCAGAATTGGTGCAATACAGTGAATGGTCGTATATGATCAGTATGTGTGACAAGATAAAAACATATGAGTTAAAAGATTGTTATAATATATTTGTAGAACTGGTTCAAGAGCTTAAAACCAATCAACAGGAGTTTTTGGTTTCACCATATATTCAGGACTTTGAAAAAGAATGGATGCAGAAATATATACTTCAGGAAGGATAAATCGTAAATGAGTTATAATAATATTATAAAATCATATAGCCAGGATAGAAGTGTATTGGGAAAAGTGCTGCCGTTGGATACGCCATATACGGTGATGATTGATATTAGTGATATGTGTAATCTGAAATGTAATTACTGCTTTCGGGCTGATGAAAGCATAGTAGCGGAGGATTATCGAAAAAATCGTTTGATGAAGTGGGAAACATTTGAAAAGATTGTAGATCAGATGAAAGAATTCCCACATCAGATAAAACGAATTGCATTATCACACCATGGGGAACCTTTGTGTAACCATAGACTTCCGGATATGGTGGTATACATAAAAAAATCAGGATTGACAGCGAAGACAGACATACATACCAATGCATTGCTGTTAGATGAAGCCTATATTGAGAAATTATGCGAAGCGCAGATAGATCGGATTGTGATTTCACTTCAGGGATTGGACGAAAAAAATTATCTTGAAGTTTGTGGCGCGCAGATTGATTTTGATAAATTTTATCGCAGATTGGAATATTTATATAAAATGAAAAAAGCAACACAGGTTCATATCAAGATTGTGGATGTGGCTGTAGGAGAAGAAAAAGATAAGTTTTATGAAATGTTTTCGCCTATTGCAGACCGGGTTTTTGTTGAATCAGTTGTACCACTGTGGACAGGCATGGATATGACGGGAGAAGAAAATGAAACCAATAAATATGGCGATGTTTTTAAAGTACAACGTTGTTGTCCGTTGATTTTTTATACAATTAACATATTGCCAGATGGAACGATATATCCATGTAGTCATATCAGACCACCGTTTAAATTGGGAAGTGTACATGATACAACACTGATGCAAGCGTGGAACAGTGTACAGAAAAAAATTTTTCTGAAAAATATGCTTGAAAATGGGAGATTTGGGATTGAAGCATGCAGAAATTGCTATGTTCCACAGAATACGGTGATGACACCTGGAGACAGTATAGATGCATATGCGGATGAGATAAGGGCTAGATTGATGATGGAGTAGACAATGGATAATAAAAAAAATTTTGCGTGGCCGGTAACGACGGTTTGTAAATATGATTTAAAAGCGTTTGAAAAGTTTATAGAGGAAAAAGCATATTTTCTAAATGGAAAGAAAATTATTGTATTTGGTGCAGGAATTCGTGGAACACAATATTCACATTTTTTAAAACGTTTTGGTTATAAGGATATTGTTTTTACAGATAATAACATCACAAAAATAGGTGGATATATTAATGAGTTTCCGATTGTATCTTTAAATGAAGCTCTGGCAGAAAAAGAAAAAAATGTTATTTTGGTATCGCTTGAAAATGGGGAATCAATTTGTAATCAGTTAAGAGAATTAGGTTTGAAAGAGGGTAGAGATTTTTTCTATATAGATAATCATTTGTATGATGAATACGAAAAAAAATTTATGGATCGAGAAAAAAAGGATACCCTATTGATGGGAGATTGTGGAATTACAGATCTGTCAATTAAGGATATAAACAGGGCAAATCTTGGAGATATGCTTTCAGAGAGAGCAGGAAAAAATGCTGTAAAGGTATTGGCAATTCATGCAATGGGGATGAGAGCCTATTATACAATCTTTAAGGCACATTGTGAGTATGTATATAAACCTAAAAATATAGTTTTGATGGTAAATATGGAGGTATTTACAGGAAAACAGCATTTATTACCACGTTCCCAGCATGCAGCTTTAATAGAGAGAATAAGTAATGACGTGCAAAATAAAGATCCAGAATTATTAGAATATGTAAAGATAACAAAAGAACGATTTTTAAATTTTGAGAACGATTATTTTACTTCATCGGATAATGCATTAAAGAATATGGGACAAGGAACAAATGAAAAGATTGTGATAAAAATGAATTATATGTTTCGTATGGATACGGAAAATGAATGCATTGTTTACCTGAAGAATTTTATTCAATATTGTCAGGAAAATAACATTAAACTTTTATTATTTATTCCACCAGCTAATTATGAATTTGCACAGACCTTATGGGGCGATTCATTTCAAGAAAAATATGATAAGAATGTGAAGGTATTGTTGGATATTGCAAGAGAAAAAAATGTACCGATAAAAGATTTCAGCTACCGTTTGCCATCAGATAAATTCGCAGATGTTTGCACAATAGATGAAACATTGAATCAAGATGGCAGAAGGATAATTAGCGAAGAATTAATTGGAAAAATGAAAGAAGAAGGAATGCTATAGATGAAAAATGTAATTGAATATCTGTTACATAGTGCAATTACACATCCGGACAAGATTGCGTTTGAGGATGAAAGTAGAAGCATAACATTTGGAGAATTAAAAAAAGCAAGCATATCTGTTGCGGCATCTATACAGAAAACGCTGGGAGATACATTTAATCAGCCGATTGCAATATACATGGAGAAAAGTGTGGAGTGTATTGTTGCTGCAATGGGAATTGTATATAGTGGTAATTTTTACACACCCATTGACAAAAACTCACCACAGGAAAGAATAAACAAAATTTTAAGTACACTGGAACCGGTTGCTATTATATATAATCAGGCAGAAGGTGTATTAAGCGGAAACTGGGAAAATCTTATATTGGATGAAACAATGGACGATGCGGTTGATGAGCAATGGTACCGGAAGGTGTGTGATATTGACCCTGTATATGTATTGTTTACATCCGGTTCCACAGGTACACCGAAAGGAGTTGTAATAAGTCATAGAGGGGTTATTGATTACGCAGAGTGGCTTGCCAGTAAATTTTGTTTTAATGAGGAGACAATTTTTGGAAATCAGGCTCCGTTTTATTTTGACAATTCTGTTTTAGATATTTATTCTACGCTGAGAAACGCATCTACTATGCACATCATTCCGGAAAGCTATTTTGTATTTACCGGTAAATTGGCAGATTATCTTCAGAATAAAAAAATAAATACCATTTTCTGGGTACCGTCAGCATTGATTACATTTAGTAATTCTGAAGCTTTTAACAAAATGGAGTTTCCTTACTTGAGAAAAATTTTGTTTTGTGGAGAGGTAATGCCAAATAAATGTTTAAACATGTTACGAAAAAAAATGCCGGATGTTTTATATGCTAATTTGTATGGACCAACTGAGATTACAGACGTCTGCTCCTATTATATCGTAGACAGGGAATTTGCGGATGACGCTTCTTTACCGATAGGATTTCCGTGTGAAAATACACAGATTATTGTACTTAATGAGGATAACAAGCTGGTTCAACAGGATGAGATCGGGGAATTGTGTGTAAAAGGCAGCTGCCTTTCTATGGGGTATTATAAAAATCCGGAAAAATCAAGGGATGCCTTTGTGCAGAATCCGTTGAATGATAAGTATGCGGAGCAAATTTATCGTACAGGAGACCTTGTGAGATATAATGAATTTGGAGAGCTGATGTATGTTGGAAGGAAGGACTATCAGATCAAGCATCAGGGACATAGAATCGAACTTGGAGAGATTGAAACAGCGGCTGGTGCAGTGGCAGGTGTGAAAAAAAGTTGTGCTTTATATAATGATGTTCAAAAGAAAATAGTACTTTTTTGTGAAGGTGATAAAATCTTAGTGACAGAAAAGGAAATTTATAAGGAATTAAAACAAAAAGTACCACATTATATGCTGCCTGCGAAAATAAATCTGGTAGAAGAACTGCCATTGAATGTAAATGGAAAAATAGACAGAGTAAAGTTAAAAGAGGAAATATAAATGGATGAATATATTAAGGTAATTACTGAAATTTTAAAAGAAGTAAATCCATATGAGGATATCGAAGCAGATACAGATCTTACTGCGGAGGAACTTCTTAGTTCACTGAATTTGATGTATCTGATTACTGAGTTAGAGGATCATTATGATTTTACGATACCGGAAGATAAAATAAAACCGGAATATTTTAAGTCGGTTAGGGAAATTGCGATAATGGTTGCAGAGTTAAAGAATGGCAATTAAGGTGGCATATCTTAGATAGGTACAATGGTGAGTGTATGAGAAGGATAGTATGTGCAAAAGACTATTTTGAAAAACTGGGGAAAAAGGGTGTTGTTTTATTTGGCGGAGGAAGTAAGGCAAGGCAAGTAATAGAAATATTAATAGATAAAGGGATTAAAATAGTTGCCGTATGTGATAATAATGAAAAACTGTGGGGAACAGAAATTTATCCGGGGTTGATCGTTCAAAATTTTTTACAGGTTAAAGAAGAACAGCAGGGTTTTATTGTTTTACTGACGGTAGCAATCAATAATGCTTTATCGATATATAAGACGTTAGATAATACGGTAGAATGTTATCAATTTTGTAACCCCTTTAAAGTGGAAAAGGGATTGTTAAATGATTGCGAGATAGAAAAAATAGAAGTATCAAAAAGATGGATTACTGTGAATATCATTTATAAAGAACATACTTTGATTTTAAAAATCTGCAATAGTAAAGAGATAAAAAAGGCAA
>OHNH01001306.1_pt1 | contig 9967 bp, 7 predicted proteins | sample 1569561 | NCBI WGS metagenome assembly OHNH01 (sample SAMEA3879510, study PRJEB24766) | human gut metagenome | biome: human-associated habitat; feature: feces | place: USA | collected 1985/1987
ATATCAGGATTTTACGGAAACCGATTTTCCGTATACGGATTTTCAACCACAAATAATTAAAGATATACCAATTAAAGAAAATGATATAGATAATCATATCATATCCTATCAATCAAAGATGAATAATATAAAGCGGGAAACAAAAAGAGATGGGATGGATCGGATATCTGCCTACCGGGAACTGATTCGGAAAAATATTGATTACGAGAACTACCCGCCGATCTATAACAAGCAGGAAGTGGATGAACTGATCGATCTGATTGTAGAAACCCTAATGCTGCCGCCGGATGCAGGAACAATTCGGATTGGAGGAAAGGAACGTCCTGTTTCGATTGTAAAAAGCATGTTCCTGAAGCTGGATAAAGATCACATCTGTTATATCCTGAAGTGCCTGCACAATACGGAAAAGAAAATCGGGAATATCAAGGCGTATCTTTTGACGGCACTGTATAATGCACCAATGACCATCCAGAATTATTATACCAATCTGGCTAATTGTGATTTGGCACCGGATAACAGGCAAAAGTAAAACGAAAGGAAGAGAAATGTGGGAAAAGGAAAAAGAGTAAAAATGGCCGTATCAAAAAAACAGCCAGAGAAAAAAAGGCAGAAAAAGAAAAGCAGCTTGTGGATCATAGCGTTGATTGCTGTTATTTTGCTGATTCTTGTTGGAGTCGTATTTTTGGTACTGCCAAAATTTCGAAAAGAAGCTGCACCGGAAAAACCGGAAACGATCAAGGTGGAAGCTGCAGAGAAAAGCTATGCTGCCGGAAGTAGGATTTCAGAAAAAAATTTCCGCGTATACGGAATATCCGGGAAAAAGAAACAGCTTCTGGATGCAGATACATACAGCGTGTCACCGGCTAAAGTGCCGGCACATGGCCACAGTGTTACCGTAGAGGTTTCCTCCAAGGCATATCCGGATATCAAGGCAGAGATAACAGTGCTTATTGACCGTGATGAAAGTGTTAGGTATAAAATCGGCAGAGAAAATCCAGATGATGTGGAGGCTATCCTGTATTCCAACGGGGATCTAGAAATATCCGGAAAAGGAAGCGTCCGGAATTTCAAATCAGATTCTGCGCCATGGAAGAAATATTCTGTTAAACGGCTGACCTGGATTGATCCGGAGGCAGAAGTGGAAAGCATGGACTACTGGTTTACAGGAAATGACGAATACCTGGAAACATTGTGCCGCATTCCGGACACAGTGAGAAGCATGGTGGAAACATTCAAAAATGCCACAGCGATGACCAGTATGCCGGATATGTCTGGTGCGGTCCGGCTGGAAGATATTACATCCTGCGCAGAAGGGTGTATTGCACTGGAAAAGGCCATGGAACTTCCAGGGAATATAAAACAGGCAAAAAAAGCATTTTACGGTGATACGGCGCTGATCGATGGAGCCGATACAACAGCCTGTATGCAGCTGGAGAACATGGATTCCATGTATTACGGCTGTGTGGCTCTGGCATCTGTCCAGATTCCGGACAGTGCGAAAGAACTTTCGAATATCTGCAATGGCTGCGTCAACCTGAAAGAAGTACATATCCCATCGTCTGCACAGAAAATGAACAGCAGTTTTTTCGGATGTACCGCACTGGAATCCATAACCGGTGAAATCCCATCTTCCTGTACGGATAGCGGGAACCTGTTTTCCGGCTGTAAGTTCCTGAGTGGAACACTTACCGTTTCCTGTACATCCAAGACAACCCTTTCAAGCTCGTTTTCGGACGCTGCAACGGCTGGAACAGGACTTACGATCATTTTACGGTACGATGCAGAAAAATCGCAGGAAACGGCCAATACGGGTTTCTACGGGGGAACAAAAAGTGCAGATGAAATCCTGAACGCATTAAAGGCATCTATGGAAGCCGCATTCAGCAGCGGAAGCCATATTACAATAACAACAAATGCAAATAAAACAGAGGGGTGATTAGAATGTAATAAAAATGCAATATGAAAAATAGCAAAAGACTCTTGTAATTACGGAATTGGAAAGGTAATATGATAATATGATCCAAAGAAATAAAAAAGGGGGAGAAACCATATGGACATGAAAGAGCTTCGAAAAAATGCAGAAAAAGTAATAGCAGAACGTTTTCCGAATTTCAATTTTTCCACACTGGACTGGGGAGAGCTTGATCCATTCTATCTGGAGCATCCGGAAGAAATACCGATTGAGCATGAGTTTATTGGCTACCGGCAGGATGGTGATGTAGCGGAAGATTACCAGGGAAATCTGTATCTGGTTCTTTGTGATCCAGGAATCCACCCGATCGGAAGTGTATGCATGGAACAGTCCGAACTGGACGATGCCGTAAAACTTGGAAAACGGGAAGATTATACCGGGGAACTTCTGGAAGAAATTCCAGAATAAAAAGTGAAATAATAAAACAAGGAATCCCGTGTCAAACATTGACACGGAATTCAAACAGAAAAATCGGTGTCAATGTTTGACACGGACGGAGGAAAAAAATATGAGAAAAAGAATCGCAATGGTACTTCTTGGCCTGAGCCTGGCAGTAGGCACACCGGCCGCAACAAATATGTTCCCAGTAGTTTCTGCCCAGACAGTACAGGCAGCTGGAAAAACCGGATGGACACAGGAGTCCGGAATCTGGTATTTTTACAAAGACGGTGTAAAACAGACCGGCTGGCAGACCTGGGACGGAAAAAAATATTATCTGAATGCAGACGGAACCATGAAAGCAAATGAGTGGATGATTGATACGGATGGATCGGTTTACTACTTCCGCAGCTGGGGTGGAGCTTACCTGAACTGCAAGGCAAGAATCAACGGCAGAAGTTATACTTTCGGTGCAGACAGTAAGGTACAGGGTTCCAAGTGGGTTGTAAAAGGTGGAAAATGGTATCTGGTGAAAGACGGAAAAATTGCAACGGGCTGGCAGACCTGGGATGGAAATAAATACTACATGAATAGTGATGGAAGTATGCGCTCCAATGAGTGGAGACTGGATGATACCGGAAAAATCCGTTATCTCTGCAGCTGGGGAGGAGCTTATAAGAGCCGGTCTGCAAAAATCAATGGACGTTCGTATACCTTCAATAGTGCTGCAGAAGTAACCAACATGCAGTGGATCGTGATGGATGGACAGTGGAAACTGGCAAAAGATGGAAAAATTGCAACGGGTTGGCAGACCTGGGACAATAACCGTTACTATCTGAACGCAGACGGAACCATGAAAGCAAATGAATCTTTCACGGACGGGGGAAAAACCTATTTCTTCTGCAGCTGGGGCGGAGCTTATAAAAACTGCTGGCAGACCTGGAACGGAAAAAAATATTACCTGCATGATAACGGTGCAGCCTATCAGAATGAGTGGCTGAAAACCGGAGGAAAATGGTACTGGTTCCAGGCAGACAGCACCATGGCAGTGAACACAAGCTTTACATACAAAGATAACCTGTATTTTGTGGACGGAAACGGAGTTATGCTTTCCGGATGCTGGAAAGAAGAAAACGGAGCAAAATACTATATCCGGAGCTGGGGCGGAGCCTGCAAGGATATGCAGATGAAAATTTCCGGAAAGACATATTATTTCCGATCAGACTGCAAGATGGTAACGGACCAGACGGTAAACGGAAATTACTACGGAAAAGACGGTGCGCTTACAACAAAACCAGCAGCAAAACCGACAGAAACACCGAAACCGACAGAAACACCGAAACCGACAGAAATGCCAAAACCAACGGAGACACCAAAACCGACGGAAACGCCAAAGCCGACGGAAACGCCAAAGCCGACAGAGACACCGAAGCCAACAGAGACACCAGCAGAAACCGTTTATGCAACAAGCGTAACAATTACACCGAACAGTAATCTGGAATTAACTGAAGTTGGACAGACACTGCAGCTGGCCGCAACCGTATATCCGGAAAATGCAACCAACAAAGCGGTAAAATGGACTTCGGATGATCCAGAAGTAGCAAGCGTAGATGAAAATGGACTTGTAACCGTTCATAAAAAAAATGGTCTGCAAAAAGTTACAATTTATGCATCTGCAGAAGGTGTAGAACCGAATCAAGGATCTGTAAGTAGATATGTTGAAGTAAAAATTAATATCCCATATACCAACGAAGAGGCTCTTGGAATGACCGTTTACGATCAGGAAGTTTCCAGAAAGATTTTCGACCTGGTAAATGAAGAACGTGTCAAAGAAGGACATGCAGCTATGATTTGGGATGAAAAACATTGTTATCCGAGAAGCGTTGCCGCTGCCGGATACCACATCATGAGATCAATCACACAGCCAGGATACGGAACTTCTGATAATCTGGCCCTGCATGGTGGCAGACAGAACGGCTGCGGCGGTGGTCTGTCATATACAGATTCCGATGATCTTGCCCGCCAGATCTTCAACCTTTGGATGTCCTCTCCAGGTCATAAAGCAAACCAGATGGATGATTATAATGCATATGGAGCAATCGCTGTAATGTATGGACAACCGCAGGAGTATAACGGAAGAAAAATTGTGAATTTCTCAGCTGTATTCTCATTTGCAAATCAGGATCTTGACTTTCCAGCTACTTGGGAGAATCAAGATATGGGAATGGGCGAAGTCCTTGGTATGACAGAGAACGATTATAATTTGATCACAAACTACTTTATCCGATAAAAAAGAATCCCCTCTCGTAGACGAATTACGAGAGGGGATTTGTATGTCGAAGAGGTAGTAAAATAGTCGATGATATGCTATACTGAATCTAATCAGATCAGAACGTGATAGGGATAGTCTGATGGTTGTCCTTTCTGGAAACAGAAAGGGGGTAATGCCAATGAATACAATGGAAGTGTTGACGCTTTTATTGGTTGTCTTAGAGGCATTGTCCTACATAGATAACCATCGCAAGTAGAAAGAAGGCTATTCCCTACCGCAAATAGGGGATAGCCTATGTCTCTTGTTGCTCTTTGTAATAATTTAGATTATTTCAGAAAGGCAACCACCGACACTGGTATATCCTTGATTGCTTCTGATTTGATTATAAGCTGCCGGACGAAAAAAGTCAAGCAGCATGGGGGATGCGCAGAACTTTGCGCATCCCTTTTTCGAAAGAAAGGTGAAAAAATGAATACTACAAAAAAAATAATAAACAGGATTGTAGTGTGTGGAGCTATGATTGCCATAGACATTAATACATATGATCTGTAGAAAATAAGAAGCCAAGGCAGCGTTTTTGAAACGATATTTCAGATTCGCTAATTTTTTTATAAAATTTTTCGAGAAAATGTACCCTTTTTAGATGAAAATGTACCCTTTTTCAAAGAAATGTACCCTTTTCTGAAAAAATGTACCCTTGCACGTCATCAAAAGGTATGCTATGTTATACTTGCAAAAGAAGGAAAACAGAAGGGACAGCAGGTAGGACAAAAAAATCTTTCAATTGCTCGTGTCAATGATTGACACGAAAAAAAGGAATATGGGCTTTCATGCATCAGAACATGGTTTTCATGGGCTGGTGCATTTTTTATGCCCATTTTTAGGGGGTGATGCCGTTGCCCGGAAGAAGTGGCAACAAAAAGTAAAAAAGGAGAGAGAGGAAAAATGAAAACAAAAGTAATACACGCATTCCTATGGATTCTGGTTTGTATGGTGCTTGGTATTACCTGTTATCAGTGCCGTGATTTAAGGGGTTATGTGATTCTGTCAGGTTCTATGGAACCTGTGATTCCCACAGGATCAGTGGCAGTTGTGGATTCATCAAAGAGGGATGTACGTCCAGGAAATATTGCTACGTTTGAGCGACACGGGGATCTGGTAACCCACCGGATTCTGTCAAAAACAGAAGAAGGATACCAGACAAAAGGGGATGCAAACATAGATCCGGATTCCGGAACCATTCCGGCAGAAAACATTCGCGGAACATATCTGTTCTGCATTCCATATTTGGGCTACGGATTCATGTGGGCTAAAAACCACATGTTTTTAACCGTAGGTTTTCTGGCGCTGTTTATGCTTCTGGTTTTCTATTTTCCGGAGAAAAGACCTGAACCAAAGGAACGGGAACAGGTAAAAAAAACAAAAAGAAAAAAAGGAGAATTACGATTATGACAAAGAAAAAAGTAGCAGCATTTTTTACAGCAGCAGCACTATGCGGCGCACTGGCCGTTGGATCATCCATGGCATATCTGACAGATCATGATTCTGTAACCAACAAATTTTCTGTAGGTAAAGTAGACATCGTTGGCCATGAGCCGAACTACACACCGGATAATGATGGAAAAACCAACAATATCGTTCCGACCCAGGTAATCAAAAAAGACCCGCAGATCGAAAATGTTGGAAAAAATGATGCTTATGTATATCTGGATGTTTCTATCCCGATTGCAAAGGTGATTACTGTTAATGCTGCAGGTAACCGTTTGAATGGAGGCGTTGCAAAAGATACAGAGCTGTTCTCCATGAACAATGTTTCTAAGAAATGGACTCTGATGTACAACAAGCGTGTAGGAGATAATATGGTTTACACCTACAGCTATAATGAAATACTTGCACCTGGAAAAACAACAGATCCGATCTTTACAAGCCTGACAGCTGCCAATATTGTAGAGGGACAGCTGGATGGAAAAGATCTGAATGTGCCGGTACATTACTATGCAATCCAGGAACTCAACACCGGAGAAGGAACCACGATTCCACAGAAAGCAGCTTCCGCATGGAAAAAATATGAACTGCAGAACCAGGGCCAGGCAGGACAGATCACGACTCCGCAGTCTGACGAAAGCGGAAATAATGAGGTTACAACCGTTGATGGAAACGGAAATGCAGCATCGGATGAAAACAAAACAAATACCCCAGATGATGTTCAGGTTGAGCCGGAACAGGATGGAAACAACACTTTATCGTAAGAATACTTTAAATAACAGTCCGGAAAGCCATCCGGACTGTTCTGAAAAAGAAGGGAAAACAGCATGAAAAAAAAGAAAAAACGAATGCTGTCAATTGCCGGAATGTGCTGCTGCGGTTTTCTTGCAGCAGCCACCGCAATATCGGGATCTTCTGCTTACCAGACGGACCATGATGAAGTAGTAAACATTATCAGAACCGGGAATAACACTATTATTCCGGATGAGGATTTTCCGACACCGACACCGGTTCCCTCCAGCGGATCAGTAGTAAAAAAAGTCAGAGCAAAAAATACAGGAGATGTACCTTGCTATGTCCGGGCATATATTACATGCAGTGAACCTGTAAAAGAGTTCACGGGACTTGACACCACAAACTGGGCTAAGGGAAATGATGGCTATTACTATTACAAAAAAGCTGTTCCGGTTGGAGGAACAACAACTTATCTGTTTACGGGGGTTACTGTTGCAGATGAATATGAGCAGGATAACCTGGAAGTAACAGTCTATGAGGAATCCGTTCAGACAACAGATGGTCAGAAAGAATACACTTCTTATCAGGAAGCATGGAAACGGTTTGGAGGAGGTGGCCAGTAATGAAAAGGAAAATTGCAATAGCAGCCGGAATTCTGGTCACGGCAGTAAGTACCATCAGTGGATCATATGCTTACTATCAGGACAGCGTTACCGTTACAAACCACATCAGCACCGGTGATGTAAACATTGGAATCCAGGAATACGAAAAAGATGGTGATACGGAAAAAGTTTACGCAGGACCTGCAGATGGAATTGTGCTTCCATCCCAGAGCATTTCAAAGATTCCTCGTATCACGAATTATGCGGAAACCTGCTACATCCGGGTGAAAACCACTTATTCCGGAGAGGCATCGGATTCCGTGTCAAACGTTGACACGGAAAAGCCAGAGGAAGATTCCAAAACGGATGCAGACCCGAATGAAACGCCGGAAGCAACAGAAGAGACAGCACAGGAAACGACAGAAAATGCCGAAACGGAAGTAACACCAGCACCGGAAGAGCCAGAAAAACCGGAAACAACGCCTGAACCTACAGAAACACCTTCGGTGGATCAGGATAAGGAAACGCCTGCGGAGTATGTTCTGAGTGATGAAGAACTGGATGGAATTTCCGATGAATGGGTAAAACAGGGTGAGTATTATTACTATACGCAGCCGTTGAAAAACGGAGAATCCGCAGACTTTTTCCAGAACGTAACGATTCCTGCAGCGTGGACATCAAAAGCACAGGACAGGGTTCTTGGACTTACTGTGACCGCAGAAGCGGTGCAGGCAGCAAACTTTACACCGGATTTTAATTCGGAATCCCCATGGGGCGATACGGAAATTGAACAGTGCGTACATGAGACGGATAACAGCATCACAGAAGTGACAAAACAGTATACCGCTATGTCCGTCACTTATGAAGGGGCTGCCAGAAAGCTGGTGGCTGCGCCGGAAGATTTCTTTAGAAATTTACAGACGGCAATGCCTGGCGATACGATCAGTGATAGTTTTCAGCTTTCCAATACGACAGCAACCAGTGCCGAATTTTTCTTCCATACGGAAACGCCTGGAAATTTAACGGATGAAGAACTTGACCTTTTAAAACAGTTTAAATTGACGATCACGCAAAACGGAAAAACCCTGTATAACGGTGATTTGCAGGCTGCATCCCTGAATCAGGAAATCAGTCTTGGAACACTGGAAACAGGGAAAAATTCGCGGGTACAGTTTACGCTGCAGTTACCGGCAGAACTGAAAAATGCATATGCAAAACGGGAAAGCATGGTAAACTGGATTTTCCGTGTACAGGGTGCTGAAGAACCGGGCAAAAACGAACCGTCCCCTGCCATTTCGCAGACTACGGCACCAAAAACCGGTCTTGCAGATCCATACGTTTTTGTTCCTCTTGGAATTGCGGCGGTAACGGCTCTTGGAACCGTGAAACTGTCCCGTAAAGAGAAGAAAGAGAGGAGGAAAAAACTGTGAAACGATGGAAAAAGGCACTGTCAGGGCTGCTTATGGCAGCCTTGATGGTAACTGGAATTTCTTTCCCGGAAAATGTTTTTGCTGTCAGCGCAGGCATGGATGGGTTACCATCTGTAGTTAATTCTGGTATTGGAAAAATGGTAGATAAAAGCAGCACGATTGACGGAACCTACAATTTTACGCCGGTCATCGGAGCAAATACAAAGATTAGATTTGGATGTAGCGATGGAAGTGGATCATGGGATAACAAATTTTGCTTAAATGCAGAACAACATGCTCATGCGTGTTCACAATGGTGGCCATTATCCAATATTAACGATGGTGGAAATACAAGATCTTTTATTCCGTATGAAAGATTAAAAGGAAAGATGTATGCAGAGTATACCAATGTAGGTAATGCGAATGGTTTACCTGTTACCATGCGGATCTGGTTTTTGGACTGGCAGAATACTGATATCAGCGGGTATCCGGGATATGAAGATGTAGACAATGTTGTTGTTTCTGTAGACAATACAAAAGGCGGTGCAACTCCTGTCATTGATATTAAAGGCTTGAAATGGATTAAGGTAAGATTTTCATATTACGATGAAAATGGAAATCCACTTAAGGTTAAGGGACATTTCACTTTATCTGATCTGGACTATTCCCAGGGATTTTATATTGATGGAAAAGTCGATGGCATTTATGTCACGAAGGAAGCTGATGATCGTCTAATCTATGATGCAAGAACGGATGCAATCTGGTCAGCAAAAAAGGGTTCAAATGCAGATGATGGTACTTCACCGGATAACCCGGAAGGATGGGTTACTTACACATATGAAGGCGATTCTCAGACTATGGTCTTTTATAATGGAGGAACCATACAAAATGTGGACGGTCCAGGTAAGGGACTTACCACAGTGCAATCATATCCAAAAGATTTTACATTTACTGGTGGGGATGCCATATTTAATGGATGGAAAGGATCAAGCCGGACCGAGGCAACAGATTGGCACGTATGGAATACTTCTGAGTTTGGCTACACCTCGGAAATGGTTATGGGACAGACTAGAAATGTAGATCTTGTTATCAAAAAGAAAGATGCAACAACTGC
>OHNH01001329.1_pt1 | contig 9793 bp, 6 predicted proteins | sample 1569561 | NCBI WGS metagenome assembly OHNH01 (sample SAMEA3879510, study PRJEB24766) | human gut metagenome | biome: human-associated habitat; feature: feces | place: USA | collected 1985/1987
TAGTCGAACGAGGCGTAGCCCTTGGAGATGCTCTTGAGCTTGTCGTAGAAGTCGAACACGATCTCTGACAGGGGCATCTCGAAATTGACCTCCACGCGATCCTGCGTGATGAAGGTCTGGTTTTTCATGATACCCCGCTTGTCGATGCAGAGCTTGAGCACGTTGCCCAGGAAATCCGACTTGGTGATGATTTGAGCCAGGATATAAGGCTCCTCGATCGAGGCGATTTTGGTTATTTCGGGCAGGCCCGAGGGGTTGTGCACCTCGAGCACGTCGCCCTGCGTCGTGGTGATTTTATAGGATACGTTCGGGACGGTCGTGATGACGTCCATGTCGAATTCGCGGTAGAGGCGTTCCTGGATGATCTCCATGTGCAGCAGTCCGAGAAATCCGCAGCGGAAGCCGAAGCCCAGCGCCAGCGAACTTTCGGGCTCGAACGTGAGCGAGGCATCGTTGAGCTGCAATTTTTCGAGCGAAGCCCGCAGGTCTTCGTACTGGTCGGCTTCGACGGGATAAACGCCCGCGAAGACCATCGGTTTCACATCCTCGAAACCGGCGATGGCCTCCGTCGAAGGGTTTTCGACCGATGTGATCGTATCACCCACCTTGACGTCCGACGAAGTTTTGATGCCGGAGCAGATATAGCCCACGTCCCCGGCACGGATTTCGTCGCGGGACTGCATCTTGAGCTTCAGCACGCCCACTTCGTCGGCGTCGTATTCGCTGCCCGTGTTGAAGAATTTGACATGCTCGCCCTTGCGGATCGTACCGTTGAAGACGCGGAAATAGGCGATGATGCCTCGGAAGGGGTTGAACACCGAGTCGAAGATCAATGCCTGCAACGGAGCGTTCGCATCGCCCTGAGGCTCCGGAATCCGCTCGACGATGGCTTCGAGCACCTCTTCCACGCCCAGTCCCGTTTTGCCGGAGGCGCAGAGGATCTCGTCCGGGTCGCAACCCAGCAGATCGACTACCTGATCCTTCACTTCGTCGATCATCGCCGAATCCATGTCGATCTTGTTCAGTACGGGAATGATCTTCAGGTCGTGCTCGACGGCCAGGTAGAGGTTCGATATGGTCTGCGCCTGAATACCCTGCGTGGCATCGACTACGAGCAGAGCCCCTTCGCACGAGGCGATGGCACGCGATACCTCATAGGAAAAGTCCACGTGGCCCGGAGTGTCGATCAGGTTGAGCACGTATTTTTCGCCGTTGCGGGCCAGGTATTCCATCTGGATCGCATGGCTCTTGATGGTGATGCCCTTTTCGCGCTCCAAGTCCATGTTGTCCAGGACCTGGGCCTGCATTTCCCGCTGGTTGAGCGTATTGGTCTTTTCCAGCAGGCGGTCGGCCAGTGTCGATTTGCCGTGGTCGATGTGGGCTATGATGCAAAAATTGCGTATGTTTTTCATTGTCGAGTGAAATCCTTATATAATAATGTGCAAAGATAATATCTTTCCGGAGAAAAACAATGGATTTCAGGCGTTGTCGGGGGCTGATTTCTTGCCCTGGTCGTATTCTGCTGCCGAAAAAAATGATTACTTTTGCGACCATAAAATCGAATCGACAATGATACGTCAATATGCCGGACTGGTCAAGTTCGCCCATACGATTTTCGCCATGCCTTTCGCCCTCGTCGGGTTCGTTTATGCGCTGCGTACCGAGGGGATCTCTTCGGACTGTTCGGGCAGGTACGGCTGGGTGGTGCTGCTCTTGCAGGTGTTGCTCTGCATGGTCTTCGCCCGCAACGCCGCGATGGGCTTCAACCGCTGGGCCGACCGCCGCATCGACAAGGCCAATCCCCGCACGGCCGACCGAGAAATTCCGGCCGGAAAGATCAGTGCCCGGGCAGCGCTCCGTTTCGTGATCGTCAATGCGCTGCTGTTCATCGTCACGGCCTCTACCATCAATTTACTTACCGGTCTGCTGTCTCCTGTGGCTCTGTTCGTTATATTGATGTATAGCTATTGCAAGCGGTTCACCGCGCTGGCGCATCTGGTGCTCGGTCTGGGGCTGGGTATTGCTCCGGTGGGGGCGTACATCGCCGTCACGGGGCATTTCGCATGGCCGCCCTGTATCCTGGCGCTGCTGGTGATGACCTGGTGCGGTGGCTTCGACATCATCTATGCGTTGCAGGACGCCGATTTCGACCGCAAGAACGGCCTTTACTCCATCCCGGCCCGTTTTTCGGCACGGGTGTCGCTCCTGTTCAGTATTCTGTTGCATGTGGTGAGCGTCGCGGCACTTTTCTGGTTCGGGTCGTATTGTCCCCAGAACGGTTGGCTCTGGCTCGGCGAAGGGATTTTCACGCTGATCCTCGTCGCCGAACACCTGTTGGTGACCCCGACACGGCAGCGGAATATCGGCATCGCTTTCGGCACGCTCAACGGCATTGCGAGCACGGTGCTGGCCGTCTTCGTAATTACCGCTCTTTTGCGGGGATAAAATCGGGATATTTTTATACCTTTGCTTACTCTTTGTCAATAATAAAATATTACACATACTATGAATATCTCCTATAACTGGCTGAAACGCTACCTTAAAACCGATCTGTCGGCCGAAGAAATGGCGACGATCCTCACCGATATCGGCCTGGAGGTCGAGAGCTTCGAAAAGATCGAATCGATCCGCGGCGGACTTGCCGGCGTCGTGGTCGGCGAGGTGCTGACCTGCACGGATCATCCCGATTCGGACCATCTGCATCTGACGACGGTGGATGTAGGCGGCGAGGCTCCGTTGCAGATCGTCTGCGGTGCTCCCAACTGTCGGCAGGGTCTCAAGGTCCTTTGCGCTACGGTGGGTGCGGTGCTCTACCCCAACGGCGGCGAGGAGGAGTTCAAGATCAAGCGCAGCAAGATCCGGGGCGTGGAGTCGCTCGGGATGCTCTGCGCCGAGGACGAACTGGGTATCGGAGCTTCGCATGAGGGCATCATGGAGCTGCCGGCCGACGCGAAAGTCGGCCAGCCGGCCTGGGAGTACCTGAAGCTGGAAGACGACTATGTCATCGGCATCGGTCTGACTCCCAACCGTATCGATGCGGCGTCGCATATCGGCGTAGCGCGCGATCTGGCGGCTTATCTCAAAAGCCAGGGCAAGCCCGTCGAGCTGCAATGGCCCGACGTGAGCGCTTTCGCCGTCGATAACCACGATCTGAAGATCGACGTGCAAGTGGAAAATAGCGAAGCCGCACCGCGCTATGCGGGTGTTACGGTCAAGAATTGTAAGATAGGCCCTTCGCCCGAATGGATGCAGAACTGCCTGCGGACAGCGGGCATTACCCCCAAAAACAACCTGGTGGACATCACCAATTTCGTGCTTTTCGAGCTGGGACAGCCCCTGCACGCTTTCGATGCAGCGAAGATCGACGGCGGCCGGATCGTGGTCAGAACCTGCGAGGAAGGTACTCCGTTCGTGACGCTCGACGGCGTAGAGCGCAAGCTCACGGCCAACGACCTGATGATCTGCTCGGCTGCGAAACCCATGTGTATTGCGGGCGTTTACGGCGGATTGGATTCGGGCGTGAGCGATACGACGACCGACGTATTCATCGAGAGCGCCTATTTCAACCCGGTCTGGGTGCGCAAGACGGCCAAGCGCTTCGGCCTGAACACCGATTCTTCGTTCCGCTTCGAGCGCGGCGTGGATCCCGACATACAGGTCTATGCCCTCAAGCGTGCCGCCCTGCTGATGAAGGAGCTGGCCGGAGGAGAGATCGCCTCCGAAATTACGGATATTTGCTCCGCTCCTATCGAAAAGTTCAAAGTGGAACTCGATATAAAGCGTGTCAATCGTCTGATCGGCAAAGAGATTCCTGCCGATACGATCCGCACGATTCTCGGTGCGCTCGACATTAAAATCGAGGCCGAGGAGGGTGACCTCTGGCGCGTGGCCGTGCCGCCCTATCGGGTCGATGTGACGCGCGAGGCCGATTTGGTCGAGGAGATTCTCCGCATCTACGGCTACAATAACATCCCTGTTCCCTCGCACGTCAATTCGGCGCTCTCCTACGCGCCGAAACCCGACCGGAACAAGCTGATGAACCTCGCCGCCGATTTCCTGACGGCTAACGGCTTTACGGAGATCATGTCCAATTCGCTGACGAAAGCGGCTTATTACGAGGGTCTCACCTCTTACAAGCCGGAGCATTGCGTGAAGATACTCAATCCGCTCAGCAACGATCTGAACGTCATGCGACAGACGCTGCTTTTCAATATGCTCGAAGCCGTGCAGTTGAATGCCAACCACCGCAATGGCGACCTGAAGCTGTACGAGTTCGGCAACTGCTATTTTTACGATGCGACGGCCGCTATGCCGGAAGAGCCGCTGAAGGCTTATTCCGAGCAGTTCCGCCTGGCGATCGCCGTAACCGGCATCGCTGCGCCTCTTTCGTGGAACCGGAAACCGGAGCAGGCATCGTTCTTTACGCTGCGAGCGATTGCCGAGAAGCTGTTGCGTCGTTTCGGGCTAGACCTTTATACGCTCAAGTCCGAATCGCTCCGCAGCGATCTTTACGGGGATGCACTCTCCTTCTCGCTCAACGACAAGGCCAGAGAATTGGTACAGATGGGCGTCGTTTCGTCGAAGCTGCGCAAGACTTTCGACCTGAAACAAGATGTTTATTATCTGGAGATGGATTTCGGGGCCCTGGTCAAGGCTACACGCAAGAATAAGGTCTCGGCTAAAGAGCTTTCCAAGTTCCCGGAGGTAAAACGCGATTTGGCGCTGCTGATCGACAAGGAGGTGACTTTCTCCGCGCTGCGTGATATTGCTTTCGCGGCCGAACGCAAGTTGCTCAAACGAGTTTCGCTCTTCGATGTCTATGAGGGCGACAAGCTGCCCGAAGGTAAAAAATCGTATGCCCTGAGTTTCGTACTGGAGGACAAGACCCAGACGCTGACCGACAAGATGATCGAGCAGGCGATGGCCAACCTGACAGCTCAGTTCGAACGCAAGGCGGGTGCGCAGGTGCGGGCTTGATTTTTGAAACGCCTGTCTGCGGGAGGCAAGTCTGTCCGCCCGCAGAACGGGTTCCGAGCGAAAGACAAGATTATGAAGCGCTGTAAAATTACGATCCTGCAACGGACTCTGAACGAGAAATTGGCACGGGAGTATGCCGCTCCCGGCTTTACGAAGTGCCCGATGATGCGGGAGGGACAGGTCTTTTATGCGGACTATGCCAAACCCGAAGGTTTTTGCGACGAAGCGTGGAAGGCGGTCTATCAATATGTATTCGCCCTGTCGCACGGCGCCGGAAAGTTCTATTTCGGCGATTGGATCACGAAGGAAGGCGTGGCGATCTGTTCCTGCAACGACGGACTCCGCCCGGTAATCATGAAGATCGAGCGTACGGACGAGGGCTCCTCGATCTCTTACGAACCGGTGGAGTAATTTCCGAAGTTCGGGCGGAACGGGTACGGATATTTCAGAACGGCGCTGCGGATTCAACACCCGCAGCGCCGTTTCTCATCTTGCGCCCGAACTCGCCTACTCTTCTTCGGTATTCGCTTCGATTAGGTTCAATGCAGTTTCCAGCATTTCGTCCCGTCCATCCCGGATACCTTCGAGGGTCGGCCGTATTTCGTGGTCGATCTTCACGCCCTGCCGATTCACCACCCATCCGTCGGGATAATACCACCCTAACCCGGAAAATGCGCCGAGTATTCCCCGAGGTAACGTAAATTTGCTGATATTGCCGTTGGCTCCGGCGCTTTGAGAACCGATCGTTATAGTATATGGATTATTTTGGATTTTTTGTACGGATGTTTCTCCGTAACTTTGCGTCCCTTCATTAACCATTATAATGATAGGGGCGTTGTATTTTTCTGTTTTATATGTCGGATAAGAATAGTCTCTCGCGTAAAATACTCCCGGCAATGCAAGATCGGGGTAAGTAAATCGGACCGTATATTTAACATCGTCCGGAACGATGTACTGGCTTACAAATTCATTAAAATCTTGTGAAGGATAATAGCGTAAATCGATAATCAACCCTCTGGTTTTTTTCAGGCCGTTTGAGATCTCAGGTATCTCCTCTTTCGAGAGTTTGTCCGGACAGATATATCCGATCGAATCTTCGAGCATCGAGAATGTCCTGTGGTATTTCCAAAGGTAATTCCAACTGAAATGTCCTGGCATCTTTGTTACGTCGGCCAATGTGTCCCTCGTCACTCCGTCACGGCGGTAGCGGATCGATAGCGGCCGATTCTCTTTAGTGCGCAGAATTTGATCGGCCGTAGCTGCCAGCACGTCGTTCCCGTTGGAGCAGGAAATGAATTCCCTGGTTTGTGCCATGTAATATTCGACCGGTTTATCTTCGACAGCGACGATTTCGTCCCCCACCTGAAAGGGGGCTTTCCGCTCGCTCTTCACCGGGACGGTATCGGGCGTTACGACGATGAGCCGCCCTTCGACGAAGCCTGTGTTGAGAGGGACTCGATAACGGCCGAACAATTCGAAGATTCCTCCGCCGTATTGTGCGTGGTTGTCGTCGAGTTCCGCGATCATCCGTCGCGTTTCCCGCAGGTAACTGCCCGTCGGGTGTGCCATACGCCGGATATATTCGGGAAGAACATCGTTCCAGTCCTTGTCGGTCAAGTATTTACTTGGAAAGAAATATTCGACCATGTTCCAGAAACGGAATACCGTGAGCAGGCGATAGCCGTAGTCGGGATTCGACAAGTCGTAATAGGGTTTTTCTCCGTCGAAACAGGGATTGGGGGACCATTGGTCATAGGTTTCGTAATACGTTTGCGACACGTAACGGTTCCCTGCGGTTCGGTCGGCAGAACGCAGCCGGACCAGACGCTCCGAAAGCTCGCGGCCGAGCGTTGCCGTATCCCGAATCCATCCGATGTCGGTGCGGTGTTCAAAAACCGAATCCGACGCCAGTATCTTCTCGTATTTTTCGGATGCTGTTTTGTACCTGCCGAAGCCGTCGATCCACTGGGCCAATATCTCATTGCGAGCGGCAGGAGCGGTATCGGCGACCAGAGGCAGCAACTCGAAAAGTTCGAAATCCAAGTCGTACCGGTCGTCCGAAAATGCCGGATGGTGATATTTCACGAACCCCCACACACGGCCCAATACTTCGAGGTTTCGCAGCGTAGCGCTGTCGATCTCCGTACGGTCGAAACACGAGTGCCGCGAATAGTCGGCGTACTGTTTCGGCCGGGTGCAGCCCGAAGGGAAAAGACTTGAAACAAGCAGCAGGAATACGACGATTTTTTTCATAACATAAATCTTTTGGCTCCATTCGTAGCAACCGAAAAATTATCGAAAACGATCTCTTGCCGTTCGGCAGCCTATGAGCTGCCAAGCGAATAAAAGTGTCGTTTCGCCGGTGCGAGGTACTTTAACAAAGTTAAGGTTTTTTCCGAAAGGCGCGATCTTTTTTAAGAATTTCGCAATCAAAAAACAATGATTCGGCACGAGTCCGCACGATTGCTCTCATCTTTCACTATCTTTGACATAGTCTTAGATAGGATGCGTCTCGGAAAAATGGGAACAAGCTCCCATTTTCTCTCGGCTTTCACTATCTTTGCACAAAATCGGCTGTGGCTCGGATCGCCTCGGGCGAATTCGGACTGTTATCCGATCATAAAGATATGGAAAAAAGGTGTTCGCTTGGATTGCGGATATTCGCTTCGTTATCGGTCAAAATACAGAAACAATACGATGAAACAAGACAAACTGAAGGCGACGGCCCGCCTGTTGGAAATTATGGATACGCTGCGCGAACAGTGTCCCTGGGATCGCAAACAGACCTTCGAAACACTCCGAAACAACACGATCGAGGAGACGTACGAATTGGCCGACGCCATCCTGAACAAGGATCTCGACGGTATCAAGGAAGAGGCCGGCGACTTGCTGTTGCACGTGGTTTTCTATGCCAAGCTGGGCGAGGAGGCCGGGGCGTTCGATTATGCCGATGTGGTGAACGCTTTGTGCGACAAGCTGGTCTATCGCCATCCTCACATTTACGGGGAGGTGCATGCCGATACTCCGGAAGAGGTCAAAGCCAACTGGGAGGCATTGAAACTGCGTAAGAAAAACCGTCGGAGCGGTACGTTGGGAGGTGTTCCCGTGAGCCTGCCTGCATTGGTGAAGGCCTACCGCATCGGTGAGAAAGCAGCGGCGACGGGGTTCGACTGGGAGAAAAAAGAGGATGTTTGGGCCAAGGTGAAGGAGGAAACCGCCGAGGTCGAAGCCGAAATGATATCCGGTGACCGTACGGCGATGGAGGAGGAGTTCGGCGACCTGCTGTTCGCCCTGGTGAATGCTTGCCGCCTGTACGGGATCGACCCCGAATCCGCACTCGAGCGAAGCAATAAAAAGTTCATGAATCGGTTTAATTATATGGAAGAGTGTGCTTCGTCCGAGGGGCATACCCTGCACGAGCTGTCGCTCGACCGGATGGAAGAGTTGTGGCAGCAAGCCAAGCATGCGGCGGCTGAAAAAGAGTAAGAACCAACTAATACATATCGAATTATGGCATATATCAGAGAGATACGGGGACATACCCCGCAGGTGGGTGAAAATACGTTTTTGGCGGAAACCGCCGTGCTTGTCGGCGACGTGACGGTGGGCCGCGACTGTTCGATCTGGTACAACGCCGTATTGCGCGGCGACGTGAACAAAATCGTCATCGGCGACCGCACGAACATCCAGGACGGCGTGGTGATCCACACCCTGTTCGACGGCTCGAAGCACCCGTCGCAGACCCATATCGGCAACGACGTGTCGGTGGGACATAACGCCGTAATTCACGGCGCGATCATCGAAGACAACTGCCTGATCGGTATGGGCGCCACGGTGTTGGACAATGCCGTAGTAGCGTCCGGGTGCATCGTAGCGGCCAACGCACTGGTGCTTTCAGGCAGCAAGCTCGAACCCAATTCGGTCTATGCGGGTATTCCGGCCAAAAAAGTCAAGGAGATAACCCCGGAACAACGGGACGAGATCGTACTGCGTACAGCCCGTGATTACCAACTGTATGCTTCGTGGTTTAAGGAGGAATAAGTCGTTTTTTCCATTTGTCGGAAGAGATTGGCGCTTGGTTTGCAAGAGTACATTCGGTTATAAAGACCGGTAACAATTAAAATGGTAGTTGATATGAAAGCGAAATTCTTGATCGTCGTACTGGCAGCGCTGGTGCTGGCAACGGGTACGGTATGGGCCCAGAAGGGACACCATAATCGTCGTGCCGAACACAAAGAACTTACTACGGAGCAGGTTGCGAAAAAGATGACCGACCGGATGAAAGAAAACCTGTCGCTCTCTGACGAACAGGTAAAACAGGCTCAAGCCATGAGGGAGCACCGGGCCGAACGCCGGGAGATGGCTGAAAAATCGCGTGAAGCGATGGCACAGCAGCGTGAACAGATGGCCGGCCGGATGAAGGCGGTTCTGACGCCCGAACAGTATGCCCAATGGATCGAATGCCGAGAGTGTCCCGCCCGAAAGGTCGATTGCGCCGGACCGGCATGTCGAAAAGGCGATGCGAATCCCGGACATCACCGCAGACCCTGTAACGGTGCTCCGTGTGTGGATAAAAAGTAGGCGGAAAGTCGAAATAATTCGCCGATATTTCCGTTTATAGGGATGAAACAGGCCGACCTGTTTCATCCTTTTTTCATGTTCTGGACAGTGAAAAAAGTCGATTTTTATCGTATATTTGCCGTGTGACGACAATGATGGGAGATGATTAGAGCAATTTGTTTACTTGTATTTTTGTGTACGATAGGTTTGGCTCGGGCGCAGGCCCAGAGCGGTGTGATTACGCTCACCGTGGTAG
>OHNH01001334.1_pt1 | contig 9744 bp, 9 predicted proteins | sample 1569561 | NCBI WGS metagenome assembly OHNH01 (sample SAMEA3879510, study PRJEB24766) | human gut metagenome | biome: human-associated habitat; feature: feces | place: USA | collected 1985/1987
GTTGATTTTTGACACTACCGAATTATTGTGGAGGAAACGAATTATGTATAAAACTGAAAGCTTTAAACCAGATACTTTTAAACCCGCTCGTTTTGAGTCGGATGGAAAAATCACATTGTCAGGAAAAGAAATTCCATATCATACAATTTGCGAAGACAATGTCATCTATGGACCAGATGGAAATCCAGTCGCATCAATTTTCACGTATGCCTATTTTAGAAGCGATGTAGAAGATACAGCTAATCGTCCTGTTGTCTTTGCGTATAATGGAGGTCCTGGATCAAGTTGTATGTATGTTCATGCAGGTTTTCTAGGAACGCGTCGTATGCAGTATGATGAGGTGGATCGTGAAAGTGCTTTTGGACCTTATAAAGTCATTGATAATCCAGATTGTTTGATTGATATTGCAGATATCGTATTGATTGATCCTGTTGGAACCGGATATGGTGTATTGATTGATGAAAGTAAGAAGAAAGATTTCTTTGGCATTGAACAAGATGCAGAAGCCCTATTGACAGTTCTTGAAGCTTGGGTTCGTCGTTATAATCGTGGTTTGTCACCAAAATATTTATGTGGTGAAAGTTATGGATGTACTCGTAGTGCAGTCGCTGCAGGAATTGCTGCCACAATGGGAAGAGAAAGAGGCTATGGTATTGCCTTTGATGGTATTGTGTTCATTGGAAATACGGTTACTGTAGGTAAATACTTTGGTGAAGGCTTACCTGTTGAAACAAGTGTATTGGGTTTCCCAACATATGCAGGGGTAAATTGGTATCACAATCATCCAACCAATCAAAGTGTAGAAGACTTTGTGAAAGAAGCCAAAGCTTTCGCAGATCATGATTATGTACTTGCACTTTATAAAGGAGAAGCCATTTCGAAAGAAGAAAAAGAACATATCTTAGAAAAAGTAAGTTATTATACAGGTGTTTCTAGAGAATACTTGATTCGTCATGGCTTAAAAATTGATGATGATGACTATCGTCAAGAAGTATTAAAGACAAAAGGAAAAGCTGTATCTCGTTATGATGGTCGTGTGACTCGTCCATTATTAGAGCCTGAACAAGATGAAATCAAAAAGGCATTGTGGGATGATGCGACAGCCGATCGTTATGATACATTCTTCTATGCTGCATTTACAGGAGATCTACTTCCAAAATTAAATGTAAAATTAGACCGTAACTTTATTCCAGGAACTGATTATTATATGCATTGGGATAAAGAAGAAAAGAAAGGTACAACCGCAGAAGAATTGCGTTATGCAATGACACGTCGTCCAGGAATGCGAGCATTCTTTGCGAATGGATGGTTTGATCTATGTACTGAATTTGGGTATGCATGGCACACAATGGATCATGCAGGACTACCAAAAGATCGTGTATTCTGGAAAGGATACCAAAGTGGACATATGATTTATCTTGGTGAAGATAATGTTCATGAATTATGTTCAGATATTCGTGATTTTATTCTTGGTAAGAATCCTAAATCTCAATTTTAATAATGGCTCACTTCGGTGAGTCTTTTTTTCTTGTGATGATAAATAAAGGAAAAATAGTAAACTTTTAATGGAAGAAATTAGCGTTCTCTTGATGTGATACACGGCTTAATGAAATTGGCTTTTTGAAAGTCACAACGGAATCACCGAAATGTTTCAATGAAACATTTCTCATTTTCGTTAAAATATACAGATAAACATTTGTGAATTTCGTTAAATACGTGTGTTGAACATTTTTAAAATTCGTGAGTAATTGTGATAAAAGACAAAACCGTTGGATTACTACCCAACGGTTTTCTTATAAGGCATTTTTGTATGCATATCTTTTAATCGATTTAATGCGGCAAATAAGGTTTCATCTTTTTTCGCAAAGTGGAAACGAATATAGCGATTTTCCTTCTCTTTAAAGAAACTAGATCCAGGAACGGCCGCCACACCTACGTTTTTAATCAGGTCTACACAGAAATCTAAATCTGAATCATAGCCAAACTCACTGATATCCACCATGACATAGTAAGCTCCTTGAGGTTCTGTATGCGGAATGTTCAATTCTTTTAAGCCATTGAGGAATAGATCTTTCTTATGTGTATATAGCTTTTGTAGTTCATCATAATAAGCATCACTAAATTCAAGCCCTACTACAGCTGCTTCTTGAAGTGGAGCTGCCGCACCAACGGTTAAAAAGTCATGTACTTTCTTGATTTGTTCGATGATATTTTCTGGGGCAGTACAATAACCTAAGCGCCATCCTGTAATGGAATACGTTTTAGATAGGGAGCTACAAGAAATGGTTCTTTCAAACATACCTGGTAAAGAGGCAAAATATGTATGTTTGTATGGAGCATATACAATGTGTTCATATACTTCATCCGTAATCACATATGTATCGTGTTCTACGGCAAGACTAGCGATATATTCCAACTCTTCTTTTGAGAAGACTTTTCCACAAGGATTGCTTGGATTGCACAAAATCAAAGCTTTCGGATTTTGTTTAAACGCATTTTCTAATTCTTCTTTATCAAAGTTGAATACAGGTGGATGTAAAGGAACATAAATTGGATCAGCACCACAAAGGATGGTATCTGCTCCATAGTTTTCATAGAATGGAGAGAAGACAATCACTTTATCGTTTGGATCACAAACACTCATCATGGATGCCATCATAGCTTCGGTACTTCCACAAGTGACAACGATGTTCTTGTTTGAATCTAAATCTAGATTCATATATTTTGATTGTTTCTTAGCTAAGGCGTCTCTAAAGTTCTGGGCACCCCAAGTAATCGCATATTGGTTATATTTAAGTGGTGAAAACTCCATAGCTTGCTGTGGAGATGAAAGCCACTTTTTGTGTTGTATAATGCGTATAAAAAATATATAATATATGTATAAATAGTTCGGAGTTGATATCATGCCTAGACCTAGAACGAACAATGTTCAGATCAATATTGCCATTCCTGGTGAATGGAAAAAAGAATTGGAAAACCTTGCCAGAATCTATTCGGTTGAAGAAGGTAAAACGATTACTTTTCTAGATTTGATGCGTAGAGGTATCCAGGAAAAGTATCAGTTAAAAGATGTGAATGATCATGAAGACTGATAATTATCATCGTGCTTCTCATTGTAAGTATTTAGTTCAGTATCATATTATATGGTGTCCAAAGTTCAGATGTGATGGTATGGATGAAACCTTAAAGAAGATCCTTTCTGAAGTTTGTGATGCGTATGGATATATTATAAAAGCTTTAGAGGTCATGCCTGACCATATACATATTTTTGTAGACTGTCCTGTAACGACTGCACCTTGTGATGTTGTTCGAACATTGAAATCTATGAGTGCAATCCAATTGTTCAAGGCGTATCCGGAATTGAAGAGATTCTATGCGAGATGTGGAAAATTATGGTCAAATGGATATTTTATATCTTCTGTAGGGCATATCAGTGAAGCTGCAGTCAAGAAATATATCGAGGAGCATAAAGATGATACAACCCGAATTGAAAGCCTATCGTAGATGTTCAGATAGACATGTATTAGTATTGGAGACGAATCTGACTTATGTAGAAAAGTGTCAGATTTTTCATTATGCCGATTTGGTTCGTAAAGCTGGTAATGAACTGACTGGAATCATGAAAAAAAGATATGATCAGCTTGTTCGTACGAAAAGGTATCGCAAGCTAAAAAGTCTTTATAAGAGATATAAGGATGCCGATAATAAGAAGGCATTAAAAGATGTATGTGATCAGATGAAGGAAATGCAGAAACAGTATGATGTGACATGGGATTACTGCAGAACTTCAATGATTCCTATTGGAAAGAAATATGGAATCGATGCCGTATTTGCACTAACGAAAGCGGAGGATGTATTTCGTGGAATCGAAAAATGTCTTTATTCGGATGGAGAAACAGTTCATTTTAAAAAGCGTGGAGATCTTCCGTGTATTCGTGCTAAACAGATCAATCGTGGAATCATAATGAAACAAATGAATTTCAAATTCAAGAATATTGAGTTTGGTGTAAATATCAAAGACCGCTATGAACAAGAGGAAGTGGATGCCATTTTGTATTATTTGAAGCATGCAGAATTCATGGATTCTATAGCGGCAAATACATATAAGGAAACTGATATCTGTGTTTCAACATACAGACCTTGTTACGTGAGTCTTGTATGTAAAAAGATTCGCGGTAAGTTAAGAGTCTATGTACATATCACAATTGAAGGTTTATCTAAACCGAAACAGGATCGTTTTGGCAATATGAAACACAACAAAGGAAAAGGTATTGTTGGATGTGATATTGGAACACAGACGATTGCGTATACAACAGAAACAAAAGTCGGCTTAAAGAATCTTGCGGAAAGAGGAAGTTGTATTGAAGTCAATGAACGAAAAGAAAGACGGATCTATCGTGCAATGGACAGGAGCCGTAGAGCAATGAATCCAGACAACTACAATGAGGATGGAACTATCAAAAAAGGAAAGAAGAAGTGGACATACTCAAATCGCTATAAGAAGTTGAGAACGAAACATAGAGAGCTATGCAGAATCAATGAGACCAATCGACATTTAGCCATCAATGAAGATGTAAATGAATTAAGAAGCTTAGGGGATGTTTTTGTGACAGAGCCAAAGAATGCCAAGAAACTGCAGAAGCGTGCAAAAACTGGAAAGCGAAAGAAAAGATTTGGAAAATCCATAAAAAATAGATGTCCAGCTATTTTCAGAGTCAGGCTAAAAGAAAGTTCAGAATCTATGTTGAAGTGCCAAATGATTATAAGGCAAGTCAATATGATCATACGAGTGATGAATACATCAAGAAATCATTGTCACAAAGAATGTATAAACTGCAAGATGGAACAAGGGTACAAAGAGATCTATATTCATCCTTTCTTTTGTACTGCATTGATCTAAATACAAATAAAATCGATAAGAATAAGTGTATTCATGAATTTGAGAAACAGTATAAAAACCAAAATGAAACGATTGAATATATCCAAATGAATCAGATTAAAGTCATGAACAGTGGAATAAGAGTAAATTAAATAAATGTTAAAATGGGAGATTGACTATGCTTCCATGTAGAGATACAGAAAACAATCGCTAATGTGCTAAATGTAGTGCTTGATTGTAGAGTTCACTGCTCCAACAGAAAGACAGGAATCCAAAGTTTGAAAATAATGTACGATTACTGCATAATGTTGTCAGTTCAGAACCCTCACTGCTTGCGGTGAGGAGTAGTCAGAATCTTCATGAGCAACTTGTTCTAGTCGATTCAATATTTCTTTTGGTGGATCAAAATCATGAAATCCTTGCGACAGATTGATTGCATCATATTCGTTTGCGATTCTTGTCATTCGACGAATTACAGAATCCGTAAATGTCTTGGTTCTTTTTGATAATTCTTTCATAATCACACTTCCTTTTTTCATTTTTTTTGCATTGTATCATTTTTTGGGGAAATGTAAAATAAAATTGAGGTGATATTCGATGGAAAAATCTAAAGTATACTATACGGATTTTCATACCCGTAAATTAGGTGAGGGTCTACCTACAAAACTGCAATTGTTGGCTAAGAAAGCAGGAATTGCCAATTTGGATCTAGATGGAAAGTTTGTCGCAATCAAAATGCATTTTGGAGAATTAGGAAACATTGCATATTTACGCCCAAATTATGCACGTGCCATTGTAGATGTGGTAAAAGAATTAGGGGGAAAACCATTCTTGACCGATTGTAATACAATGTATCCAGGATCAAGAAAAAATGCTTTGGAACATTTGGAGTGTGCTTGGCAAAATGGATTTACTCCACTTACTGTAGGATGTCCAATTTTGATAGGAGATGGACTAAAAGGAACAGATGATATTGAAGTGCCAGTCGTTGGTGGAGAATATTGTCAAACAGCTAAAATAGGTCGTGCAATTATGGATGCCGATGTCTTTATTTCTTTGACACACTTTAAAGGACATGAATCAACAGGCTTTGGTGGAACCATTAAAAATATAGGTATGGGATGTGGTTCGCGTGCAGGTAAAAAAGAACAGCATTGTTCAGGTACTCCACATGTTGATGAAAAGCTATGTCGTGGTTGTAAACAATGCTTTAAAGAATGTGCGAATAATGGATTGGAATATGATGAAACAACACATAAGATGCATATCAATGAAACGAATTGTGTTGGATGTGGACGTTGTTTAGGGGCATGTAACTTTGATGCGATCTCCTTCAATAACTATAATGCGAATGAATTGTTGAATAAGCGTATGGCTGAATACACAAAAGCCGTTGTGGATGGACGTCCTAACTTCCATATTTCTTTGATTGTGGATGTTTCACCAAACTGTGATTGTCATGCCGAAAATGATTTACCAATTTTACCAAATATTGGAATGTTAGCATCTTTTGATCCACTTGCCTTAGATCAAGCCTGTGTAGATTTATGTATGAAGGCAAAACCAATGCCAAGATCACAATTAGATAAACATCTACATGATCCAAATTTCTGTGATCATCATGACCACTTCACAAATTCTACGCCTGAATCAGAATGGAAATCTTGTTTAGAACATGCTCAAAAGATTGGTTTGGGAAATCGAGAATACGAGTTGATTGAAATGAAATAAACAGTAGCCTAGGCTACTGTTTTATTTAGTATACGAACTAAAATTGGAACGATGATCAATTGAATGATGATTCCAGGAAGGCAAGTGATAAAGCTTGCCGTCATAAATACAGATAGTGTATAGCCTTGTGTACTTAGTACAAATGTGTTGATTAAGCCATTCACAATTCTTCCTGCAAGCATCGCAATAATTAAACTTATGTATAATTTGGGCATTTCGTTTTTGAAATTGATGTGTTTTTCACACAAACCAGTAACTAAACCATATACAGCTAGTTCAATCATCATTTGGGGCAAAATCATAGCTGGAGGCATTCCTGTTGTCATACTTGAAAGAAATGGTGTAATAATTCCGCATGCCAAACCATAGGGAGCTCCACAAAATAATCCACAAATCAATACAGGAATGTGCATTGGTAAAAATACACTACCTCCATTTGGAATCACGTGAAAGGCCATTGGAAGTAATACGCCTATCGCAATGCATAGAGCACCTGATACTAATTTTTTTGTCGTACTTTTCATAATCAGATTCCTCTTTCTTTCATTAAAAAACAAATTTCTTTAAGCGAGAAAATGCTTCTTCTACTAAAATTGTTGGTAAAGCTAAATTCATTCGAATCGTATTTGGATTCATAAATGGACGGCCATCTTGCCAACATACACCATAGTGAACCCCTTTCTTTAAAAGTTCATCCATCGTGATGTCATGTGTATCTAAATACTTTGTGCAATCTAGATACAACATATACGTTCCTTCTGGCTTAATGACTTCAATACCTTTGAAATTGTTGTGGATAAAATCAAGTGCATAATCTATATTATTCGAAATGACTTCATTTAATTCATTGACCCAATCTAATCCCTCTTTACAATAAGCGCCCATAAGAGCATGAACACTTAATATGTTGGGTGAATTGTAGTGAGATAAAGAGGCTTGTTTATTTAATCGATCACGAAGATATTTGTCGTAAACAATATGGTATGAACCGACTAAACCTGCAAGATTGAATGTTTTACTAGGGGCATAGCCAGCAATCGTTCTTTTCTTGGCATCTTCACTTATGGATTGCGTAGGAATATGTGTGTTTTCTTTACGTACTAGATCGGACCAGATTTCATCGCTAAAGACTAAAACATCATGTTTTTTACAGATGTCCATAAATTTCTGGATTTCTTCTTTTTTCCATACTCTTCCCGCCGGATTATGTGGTGAACACAAAATAAATAATTTCACCTGATGATCTGTGATCTTTTTCTCAAAATCATCGAAATCAATCGAGTATTCTCCATTCTCGTTCTTAAGATCGGAACAGATTAAATTTCTGTGATTGTTCTTTACTGCGTCTAAAAACGGATAGTATACCGGTGTATTTACAATTACTGCATCATTTTCTTCTGTCAGAATCTGCAACAGCCAGTGGAATCCTGCTACAACTCCCGGTGAAAACCGGATCCATTCTTTTTTCACTTCATATCCGTGATGCTCCCTCTCCCAGTCAATGAATGCCTGATAATAAGCATCCGGAATCTTATAATACCCATACACTCCGGATTCCACATATTCCCTCAGTGCACTGACTACACACTCCGGTACACGGAAGTCCATATCTGCCACCCACATTGCATGAAGTCCTTCTTCTCCGAACATTTTCTGCTGTCCGTCCCATTTATTACAGTTTGTATTTCTTCGGTCTACATAAACCAGCTTTTCCATTCTGATACCTCTCCTGTTCTTTTTAATTTTCTTTCAGTTCCCCCATACAGCCGTGAATCGCAATATTGGCAAATGCAGCGGCTGCTCCTGCCAGTACCGTATCATCAAACTGATATTCCGGACTGTGCAGACCCGGAATCGCTTCTTTCTCTTCCGGTTTTATTCCAATAAACATATAGACCGCTGGAACACGGCTGCTATATTCCGCAAAATTTTCTCCGCCCAGATTGTCCTCTTCTATGATGTAAACATTTTTCTTTCCAAGTACATCTGCCGCTGACTTTTTCACTCCATTTAATAATTCCGGAGCATTCTTTACACTTCCACCATGAATCCTGATATCTGCCTCATAAGAAGTTCCGTATACCTGGCAGATTCCTTTGATCTCTTTTTTCAGTTCTGTTTTCATTTTTTCCAGAACTTCTCGTTTTACGGCCCTCATCGTTCCGCCAAATACGCAGTCCTGTGGAATGATATTTCTGACATTCACATCCCCTGCCTGCATATAAGTAACTGACATGATCTTAGGCTCTGTTCCGCTAACTGTACGTGTCAGTATTGCCGGGATATGCTGGTAGATCTCATTTGCCGCCGCAATCGGATCAACCGTCTGCTCCGGCCATGATGCATGCCCCTTCTTTCCGATAATTCTGACTTTAAAATCTCCCACACAGCCAAATGCATAGCGTCTCACGATTCCAATCTTACCACTCTCTACAGACGGCCATCCATGTGCGGCAAATGCCATATCCATCTTCGGATCTTCCAGTACTTTATCTTCTTCTATCATCGTATCCGCGCCAAGTCCGACTTCTTCCCCCGGCTGAAATGCGAATCTTATGCATCCACCGAATTCATCTGTCAGCTGTGCCAGAATCTTTGCCGCACCGATCAGCCATGTCGCATGTCCATCATGTCCGCATGCATGCATACGTCCGTCATGCCTGGACTTGTAAGTGCTTTCCACTTTTTCTTCCAGTGGAAGCGCATCTATATCCGCCCGCAGCAAAACATTTTTCCCATGCTCTTTCTTCCCCTTAAGTTCTGCGATCAGACCATACCCACCTGCAGCATGTTCTCTTATCTTAAGCCCCGGGATCTTATGTAATTCACGGCTGATGATCTCGTGTGTCTTTGGAAGATCGATTCCAAGCTCCGGATACTGATGCAGTTCTCTTCTGATATGGATTAGTTCCGGTTCTGTCTCTTTTGCAATTTGTCTTATCTTATCATTTATATTGCTCATTGTACCAACTCCTCAAAAAAGGCCTGCACAAATCCTGTGCAGACCTTTCAGTCATTCTATTTCCGATTAACAAAATTCAGGAACTGCTGAAGTCTTTGATTCTCTGGATGATCGATGATTTCTTCCGGTCTTCCATCGGCTGCAATTCTTCCTCCGTCCATGAACAGGATTC